>JAAUXU010156536.1_pt1 | contig 47312 bp, 65 predicted proteins | sample 7278151 | NCBI WGS metagenome assembly JAAUXU01 (sample SAMN14350113, study PRJNA611818) | marine sediment metagenome | isolation source: surface marine sediment (1.8m) | place: French Polynesia: Moorea | collected 2018-08
CTCTCGATCTAGGGAACCTCTCGATCTAGGGAACCTCTCGATCTAGGGAACCTCTCGATCTAGGGAACCTCTCGATCTAGGGAACCTCTCGATCTAGGGAACCTCTCGATGTGGTACCGATTGTTTCTGCATGAGCCGATATTTCTCCACGTATACTCATTCCTAATGAAGTGAACCTCTCAGAACAGTGAGCTTCTCCCCGATGACTAAATGGATCATCACATCGAAAAGAAGCAGGAAGAAAACCGAAACTTTAAAGCATTACAGCACTTACAAGTATGAAATGAGAAATAGTTCTGCTCGTTTTTAACTCGAAATTTGACACCTTTTTTTAGCCTTTTTTAGTTCATTTTCCAGTCCGTTTTTTATCTCTTTTTGTAAGCGTTCAAGATCTTTTGGAAAGCATGACTTTATGACTCAAAGGCCGGCTTGAGCAAAAAAGGGCATAAGAACATTTTGTTTCAAGGAGAACCTCTTCTTGGTCTACAAGTTCCCAGCATTGTAGGGAAATGATCAAGTGGGAGAAAGACAGTCGAGTCGAGCTGAGGTCCGGCTAACAGCTTAATAAAGCTCGAAAAGTCAGTCTAAGATTTCGAGCCGAATCGAGTCGAGCCGAGAATTACAGTGGATCACGCTTTTTTCGGACAAAATCAAGTACTGCATAGAATGTTATGCTTAATATGGACAGAGATGTTATAAAGTGCAGCATTCATTTTTAAATCCCCAAACCATACAATTTCTTTATAAAGTAGGAGATGAATTCGTTGTTGGCCAAAGACAATGTGTTGTGGTCCCTGAGACTCCAATAAGCAAAAATGATATACGCTAAAATCGCATTCAGCATTGAATCCGGACAAGAGCAGTCTGGCCGAGTGTGTTCGGAATATGCGTGATCCACTGTAATAAAAAATGAATGATTTACTTTAAAAAATTAACTATTAAAAGTGACTTTAGTGCTGGCAATCGATGCATTGAGGGGGGGATCAACCTCAAATGCGAGATTCAAATAAGTCTTCGCCTCCTAGCAAAACATTCCCCTCACCTGCATCTACTAATAACTGAGATAAATGAGTATTTCTGAATGAAGCTAAAAGTGGCACGCCCAGTATAAGAATGGCCTCCCGAAAAGAATCAAGTCTTTCAAACTGGTGCTTCCAAAAAGGTTCCACTGTGGTAGTCAGATTGGTAAGAGTTCACATCCATCTCCGCTCTTTGTTGTGCTCGTCCAAGCCCATGTTGATGCCAGCGAACCTCGAGAAGGGGGTGTTGGATGATGTCATCACCTCTGTCGGCATCAGCACCCCGTTGTCTGAGGCTATCAGGATCATGAGAAGTGTAGAGTGGCAAGGTGATGTACGTATTTCCAATGACTGTCGACAGTCAAGCAACGTCAGTTGGCCCAGACGTCCCAAGGAAACATCACTCACTTTTCTTCCGGGTCAACTTTTTTTATTCCTCTAGCGCAAGCACGTCTTAAGCCCCTCCCCCGGCGAGAGGGGAGGGGGCCACTTCTGCCGGAGTAGCTGGCGTTGACGCCGCGCCCGAGAGGGGCCTTGCAGACGGGGCAGCCGGTGCTGCTGCCGCTGCTGTGATTGCTGAATGCAAAAAGAAGCTAATGACCGTAAACTCTTGCGCGCCGAGCCAGCTGCCAATGATGGCGAAGCCCAAGATGAGCTGTGCCACAACGCTATCTACCGGGGATCCGCAGAACAAACAGCTGCGGCAACTGCCAAGTACAACTCCCGCAGGAAGTCCCAGGGAGAGGAGCCTGGAGCCCCTTGTACATGTCTTACAAGGACAAGGTCAACGCTATGACTTGGGCGAGGATCTATTCCTTCTTACGCTGGGGTGCGACTAGTCCCCCTCCTCGCCGTTCTTCGTCCTGTTGATGTTGGCCAGCTAGAGGTAGGAGCCCGGGCTCAACGTCACTAGATTGCAGGGAGGAGAGCAGAATCGTTGAGGAATGGTAAGGGGCAGAAGGAGGCTGCTCACCGCTTCTTTAACTGTTCTGTCTGGGTGCCTTCGCTCCAGGATCTTCCCCAACCCTTATCTATCCTGGACGCTGCGTCAGCATGGTTGCCGGCGCCGTGGTGCTGACGGTGGGCAGCAACCTTGCAAAGGTGCTAAAGTCCAGTTGTGAACAGTCTGGGCTGGAAATGAGAAAGTGCCAATAGGGTAAGTCTTACTTTTGGCCACGTAACACTTGCTTTACCCCTTTATTTTGGAGCCACTTTGCATCCAGCTATGCTGGAGTGAACCGAAAGGTGTGTGCGGGGCCTTACTCTGTTGTGGGATGCTTGCCCATTGTGCAAACCTCCGGACGTCCTTGAGCACCAGGTCCTGGCATGCGCTGCTGTTGACTGAGGTGTCAGGGAACAAGACGATGTCCACCATGAAATGTGGACAGCACATGATCTTTCCGGGATTACTCTTCCTTTTGATGCAAACAGTTTGGACCAAATGGGACGAGATGGTTGACTCTTGCCAATTATGGTAGACTTTGTGTGTAGGAAGGATGTCCAGCTTCACGTGTGGGTCCACGGAATTGAGCACACACTTCTTTACGAGGTTGCACGTGCAAGGGAGGCTCACGTCCTCCTTTGACAGCTTCGTCACAAACCTATTTGGATCCCTCTTGATCCTCTTATTTATATATCAAGTGTAGCAGCCACAGGTTGTTTTGAGCTAGCACTAGGGTGCGCTGTAGTAGTACTGCTTGTCCGTGACCTCCACCAATAGCCACTTTACCCCTCCCGCTGCCGCTGGTGCGCAACGGAAGGAGGAAGAACCAGTGAGTGAAGTCATCCGAAACAGGTGAAAGAGCGAGAACGCAAACGTAAGAGGATGATCCACTCAGTGAGGCTGGAGGGATTCAGGCAAACCAAGATTCAGAAGTCTGGGGAAAAAACAACCTGCAGAGGATCTGTTCGGCTTGATTGACATTCGGGGGTCCACGGGACTCACTGGTGACAGCAGCATGGACTTCAACTTCGACTTGTCGTCTCTCTTCCCCCGGTCCGCACTCCCTGGTGACATCGTCAAGTTGGGCCAGGACCTGCTGCCGGTCGACCTCCCCCGTCACACGGTTGCAATGAGACACGTGCCACTGATGCAGCAGAGGATCGCGCACATGGTGAATCGCCTCGGGGAGGCCTCGGCTGCTGCACAGGGCCTCAAGGCGCCTATTACTTCGGCGGACAAACTGCAGGCTCATCCCGAGCACTCACTCTACCTCCTTATTGACAGGGACTCCAAAGAAGATCGAGGTTGCGCCGTTGGAATGCTTAAGGTAGATGCTTCATCACTTACTCCGACAGTCAACAAGTCAACTGTAGTATGTACGTCACGATGAGAGTTGTGTCTGCTTCCAGGTTGGCCGCAAGAACCTTTTCCTCATGGACGAGTCCGGTGAGCAGCATGAGACATTTGCCGCGTGTGTCCTCGACTTCTACATTCACGAGAGCCGGCAACGCTTGGGCTGTGGACACCGTCTCTACGTGCACATGCTGTCCGACAGGGGGGTGTCTGAGGCAGCTCATCTGGCCATCGACAGGCCTTCACCCAAGCTGGTAGCTTTCCTCGCCAAGTACTACGGGCTCCAGAGACAGATTCCCCAGGTGAACAACTACGTCGTCTACGAAGGCTTCTTCAGCTGCGAGAACCCTTGTGCCCAAGGTGACAGCAGACTGAAGCAGCCCAGGATCTACATGGGCAAGCTGCAGTACGTGTAAAATAAGGACAATCTGTCCATTGATGCTAGTACCTTCATGGAAAGAAAAGAATGACCTCACCCAGTCACTCCGTAATGATGTAAGGGACTTTTTTAGAGCAATTCTAGCTGCTATTGCTAGCTCCGGGCTAGCTAGAGGTGCCTGACTGTGTCAGCCTGCCAACTGAGGCAGCTGAACTTACTGGTGAGGTGAGGCCTGCAGTAGAGGCCCCCGGAGTTGAAAAGCTCAGTTGGAGTGGTGTGGATACTCGTGGGATGCTCCAAAAACCGCCTGTAGTGAACAGTTGGTGTCAGTGATGAGACGTCAGGCCCTAGTACAGCGCCTCATGCTGTATGCATATCACATACAACATTCTCTTACGTATTTGCACTTGTATGCCTGGTTAAATATGCTTTAAAGTTGTGCTATGTGAAAGAATGTGATCACTCTCCAGTTGTGGAGTTATATCTGTGACTAACAGCTTTGTAAAGCACCGCCTAATATCTACCCTTAAAGAACAATAAGGATACTGACATGTCAGAACGCAACAACTACATTGTACTTCTAATATCACGAACGGTTATAATAAAACAAGCCATTCAATTGTGACGTCAGATGTTATGATCAAAAATCATACGACTCATTGAACGCATCACAATATTTGTTGCTGCAAAGTGTACATGTAAAACGGAAAATCACTGAGAGACTACTAAACATGACCGCCATAAGTGTTTGATTATTGCTAAATTACAGACATGAACCATGTACTTGCATAAATAACTTTTATATTTCGGTTAGACTAGATGTACTTTTTCATTCAAAATTAACCTGTCAGTGTCGATATTGTTACCCACAATAGCCTATACCGTTCATTTCGAAGTGGATGAGAAAAACCTCTTAAGTGTCAGTGGATCCTGTGCGAGACCAGATCTTTGGTCTTGCCTCCATAGAAAATTGTTAATCTGAATTGGTTCTTGAGACTCTGTCTACACACCTACAGAGGGACCCTGGTCAGACATCACTTCCCCCTGGACCAATGCCTCGGACTGAAACTTTGGCATGGTCAGGACTCGTGCCAACTATGCTCAGCAAAGTCCCTTCAGCTGAAGTTTTCAATTAACAGTTGCGCCACCATGCGACCCCTCATTGGATGCTCCCTACGGAAGGTCATTTTGGACTCTGCACTGCACGTATCAACGCAGCCAGGGTCAGTGGCCAGGTGGGTGGGCCGAACTTGCGCTAACTCGACTCAAGGACAATGAAAAACCTTCACACTCATTACAAGAGCATACATATAACAATATCTTTTATTTTATTGCACAAGAAAGAATGCGGATGAGACTTTGTCTAAAAGCTTTCGTTACTCACATGAAAGGCCATCGGTCTGACAGTGCTAAATGCTGTGGAGTACGTGTAAGTTGATCACATCATAAGTTCGACCAAGCAAATTTCCATTTGCCCGCGTTAAGGACACTTGAATTCACAGAGCGAGTGTCGTTTCTGGGTGAAAGAAAAATATAGCAGTGAAATACGATATGATTTACAAGAAATGTCAGTTGCGCGGCTCATACAAGCCGCCTACGTGCATGCTAACAGTGAGTGCATACGAGTGTCCAATATCTTCTCTTATCTGGGCATTCTGTTAAAATTGGTGAGCTTGAACCATTGTGAGGTCTCCTTGGACAGGTCCAGAGTCTCTAGCTCGAGAGTGACCGCACCCAAGAAGCACTTCTCCTGGAAGCGCTCGCAGTCCCACAAAGTCGCCTGCAGCGTGCGACAACGAACTCTCTCCAAGGGCATCCTGTACTCCAGCTGAAGAGAATAAGGAGAATCACGTCAATCTGACTTTGTTCAGCACTGATGGAAAACTCACCATTTCCATAAAGGAAGGATGGCAGTTCCTCCTCACCACCTTGGTCTTCCTTTTAGTCACTTTCTGTGGATCAGGGTGAAGGTATACCTAGAGCAAAGTGCACAAGGTCTCCAGTTATAAAGTTAAAGTCAGTATAGGGTCAAGATCTTCAAGTCCCTATTAAATACCACCATTGTAAGATCAGAACATTTTACCATCTGGCCCCAAAAGGAAATGCCAACTGATTCAGAAGTACATGCCAAAGACAGCCTACAAATGTATGATTTCGACCTTCGTAAGTTCTGTCACTTAAAGAAAGATGTGGAGCAATCTCGCGCTGACAACTTGGGAAAATTCTTTGGCATTCATAAAGTCCTCATGTACTTTGTCCAAAAGGTCAAAATCGTCCAGTCCTTAAATTAACCTTATAACAAGAGTCTGATGTAATGCAATCTGAGAATGATCCGTTAAAAATTTACTTAATGGCACATCGTTGTGAACTCCATCGTTTCTAACGCTGACAGCCGACTTTACAGTCGTAACCTCACCTTGACGTAGGAGTTGGGCTCCTCCTTAGATCCGTCTGGTAGGGCCAGGTTCTTGGCGTGACAGACCATGACGTAGAGAGTGTCTTTCCTGTATTCCAGAGATAACTTCAGCTCGCCCTTGATCTTCCCCGCTGAAGACCTCTTTGACGCACCGCTGACTTTTTGTTCTATGACAAAAGCTCAGTAAGAACAATGCTAACACAATGCGACAAGATCTATCCCACCCTTAAGCTTCCTAATGTGTACGCTGGCCTCCTCCTGGTCCCTGAGTAGAGGGTGGAAAAACGTATAGACGAGGTCACTGTGAGCCACTTGGTCCGAGCAGTCGAATAATGAGTCCAAGAAAAGTGCGATGTCGTGCTTGCGACGTTGAGCAACCTCAAAAATCTCCTGGCGCCCGAGGTTGAAGCCGGACTTGCGAAGGCTGGAATACGACGCACTTTGCAACTATGTTTATGCACGAGCAGCTGTTGGTTGCTTCACCTGCTATTCCTCGCTCCACGAAACTCAGTGCTGAGCTTGAAGTCAAGCTCGCAGAACTCCTTGTATGTCCTGAAGAGGAAGTTTGGATCCTTCATGCCTGCGCGGAAGACCTTTAGAATGAACACGTAGTGCTTCTCGGGGCTGTAACGCTTCTGAATGTCGAACACAGTAACAGTCGTTATGCGGCCGTCAGTAGACATCCTGAAACGTAATGATTTGTGGTCTTGAAAGTTAATCGGAGGTCACGTACGCAGAAGCGCCTTAACCCTGTTAAAGGCCAGGTTAACTTACGAGTATCTTTTTGGGATAAAGGACAGCAGCTCCCCTCCGCCGCCGTCGTTCTCTCCACCCCACCTCATTTGGCCCAAGTTATGAATGAAGAAGTTCCAGTGAACGAACCAAGAGCTGACGGACTCTTCAATCATCCTGGAGAAAGTGGCTGCGGCCTCCGTGGGGGAGAGATCGGGCAAGAGAGCTCGCTGAACATAGCGAACGGCATCATTCGTCACGTGAGGAATTCCGGAAGAGGACATCTAATGAAAAAAAAAACCGGTAGAAATATGGAGTTCAAGGTGTCACGCCAACTTAAGATGTTCCTACCAGGGCGAATAAGTTGAGCAGGAGGTTCCCGTTCTTCCTGATGACGTTGAACCCTGTACAGCAGAGATCGACGAAGTCGTGGAACTTCTGGCTGGGCTTCCCCCCCCCATTGATGACGTAGACCATGTCGTGAGAGAGCACGAAGGGCGAGCGGTCGCGACGGAAGTTACCGAATCGCTCGGCGTCGCCGAGAAACTTGGAGAAGTCAATATGGAAGAGATGGCCGGACTGCTTGATCATGATGTTATCGTTGTGGCGGTCGCAAATGCCCAAGATGTAGGTGGCAATGCTGTAGCCGGCGCATGAGCCTGTAATTTTAGGGATAAAAGTATTGCTCTATACGGCCCTGACTTACGAAGCATTACTCACGTGTAAAGTTTTGCACCGCGCGGGTGAACTGCAACTGCGACGGGTTGTGCTTTTCTAGCCAATCTGAAATCGGCGTCTCCTTGAAGCTTCCCGTGACGCCTCTGCTGCCAGTCACTTGGATTTCCCGCAGAGTCTTTGCCTCAGTCACCTAGGATAAGACAATTGTTAGAAAATTGTCATTTCTTGGACCATTTATGCGTGTGTGGTACCATTTCTAACATGCCCTGCTTGTCGCCTGTGGGCACGATCCCAAAGGTGACCATCTTGAGGTCCAAGTCATCCTGCAGCCAAATGCGGTCCATCACTCGAATCATCTGGGTCGTCAGCATGTCCTGACGCAAGTCGTCTCCCACCTACGGTAAAGAAGTCAGTTATTAAAAGAAAAGTACAGGACTCTTATTGAAGAATAAATTCATTGAGTCATCTCGTCAGACGCACCTTGAATATGACAGGAATGTACGTCATAGGAGAAGGTAGCGGTTGGCCAAATTCCGTAGATCCTTCGTTGTTGGTCTCGTTGACTTCGGATCCGGAGGAGAAGACGATCTTTAAGGGGACGGTCTTTGACGGGAAGTAGTTGCACTGTTGGACGTGGACTCCAGCGGAGAGAAAAGCTGGAGACAGCGGAAGTGCAGTCGGATTCAGCTGAAGATGTTGGCTCAGGGCTGTGAGACGCTGGGATAAGACCAGAGTGCGAGACTGGTCAGAGCAGGACTTGACTTCCGCGGCCATTTCGTTAAGGACCTACAACGACAAGGATGAGATTCTGTAAAACCTGCGTAGCAAACCTCACACGGTCTTTCTTGCCTTTAACATCTCTTGCTGTTTGCAGAATGAATTTCTCATTGCCTGTCCACCCACGGTGTACAACGCCCTCATGAGCATCTGCAGCCTCCTACGGTATCTCGCGACCTTGACTCTTGCCAGTCTCTGTGCCCTCGCCTCTTCGCCCTCTTCGGTGCTGCTTTCGGGAAAGGTGTTCTGAGGCGTTTGTCCAGGTAGCGACTGCGTGAGCAACCAATAGAGGGCGTGTGCAACCCTCGGAGAAGCCAGTGAGCGCCGCAGCAAAAGCCTGGTCAAGGGAGAGACCGACCAGGTCTCGTGCTTCAGCGCCTCCAGCAACTGGGGCAAGTATGAGACCAACTCGTCAGATGGAGTAGAGGACAGCCATTCGATCGCACACTCACGGACTTGAGCGTCAGGAAAACTAAAAGAATCGACACTTCAACAACTGCTTGGAGGGGGAAGTCACATAGTAACTACCAAGGTCTGGCATAGAAACGTCACAAAGTCCTGACTTACCAAGGCATGAAAAGAGGTAAGATGTCCATGGAAGTGGGCCTCTTCCATGAATGAAGAAGTCCATACAGTCCTGGAAGACAACTGTACTCCCACGAATGTGCGGCCAGCAGGACCTTCGGCAATGCTCCGGGGATTTCACGCAGGTAGTAGCGCTTCTCCCACAAAACCTCTCTCTCGGCCGCCGGGAGCTCCGTGAAGGTCAAGATGTCCTGCGCGCAAATGTCCAGCAGCTGCTGCTGTGTCATGAAGTCAAGATCTGATGGAAAAGTAGAATCAATAGTCGTCCAAGTATTGGGCACAGATCATGCTGTCTCACCTTTGAAGTTATATTCTCGTCTTGGAGGCATCTGGATGGGAATCTTGTCCGGAAAAACGACTGGCGATCCCAGCTCGGGCATCTCTACGCTGACGACTGGACAGGTGTTAGCATTCGGGTGGCTCCCGGGGTCTGGGGATGGGCCGATCTGCTTTTCTACTTCACGAGGCCAGAGGCTTAGGAAGAAGGTTCCTTGAGCCAAGCATCTGATCGAGAAGATGTGCAAAGATAGCTCGTTTGTTTTTTGTCAGATTTCAGTACCTTTCGTAGTTAAAAAGCTGGATGGAGCTCCAACCGAGCTCTCGCTTGATTTGACGAGCACTCTGATCCTTGTTGGATACCATCCCGCGACCGATCAGGGTGAAAACCAGTCTGGCTTCTCTCGGCAGACTGCAGATGCGAACGTTCTTCAGCTCAACCCTGAAGAAATGGAAGGAAAAAGACACCCATTTATATGGTGATATACGTTCAAATATGAACATCCTTGTCTTACCATGTGTCGAACTTGACCCTCTCGTACAAACTCTCCGACTTTCTCACGAACTCCGTGGCTACGGCCTCAGCGATCGGCCTCGTGCCGTGGTAGACCTGCATGGTGAGGCTATAGTCGTCAAACGTCCAGTCTGCCTGAAGACGATGGAGAGCGCACAGGCGAAGCAAGAGCGTGTCGTACACGTTAATGGACTCTTTGGGTTCTGGTGGAAGAGAAATTGAGTTGACGCCAAGACCAAGCCAGCCTGATAGCATTTCCTCGTCTATTCGTACCTCCCGCATTCTCATTCTCGGTCGTGGCAATGGAAAAGTTGACCCTGAACGTCTTTGCGTAGATTTCAATGACCTTCCAAACAGTCTCCTTGATTCTCTCCAAGCAGGTCTTGATCTGCTTGGCGTGTTCCCCTTGTCGCTTGCTCAAGGTTGACTGGAGTACATCAGGGTAGCGCTCAACAACCTGCAGCAATAACGGTTTAGGTTAGGACGTACGAAGCTAGATGCTATGAGCATGCGTATGCCATGGACAGGTCCAAGTAGAGACTGTGTACCTCTTCCATGATCTCCGGTCTAAGCTTTCCCTTTGTACCGTCTTCGCCCTTTGCCTTATCGAAGTCAAGACAGCTCTTGACGAACTGGTCGCAAACCTCCTGGACTTCAAGCGTCTCAATGTTTCCTAGAAATGCGCAAACCGCCTTTACGGCTTGGATCAGTTGCTTGGGCCTGAGCAGACGCATCACGTGGGTCTCTGAGCAAGAAACCATGCGGTTCACGGCCTCGGAGATGCGATTTGATTCCTTTAGCAACGTGTCTGAGAAGAAAAAGAAAAAAAATTAAATGTGACTTCATCAACACTCTTTTGAAACTTACCAAGTACAATCTTTAGCTCTTCGTAGGTCAGCGTCTTCATGTGGTCCTTGGGTGATATGTCCTCCACGAGCACAACCCCGTCCCGTTTGTCATCTTCCCGCTTAAAAAATTTTGATTGTCTAATACAGTCCTTTTAAGTGCTTCATCGGTCCTTACCGTTCTTAAGTAAGGCTTCGCCATCTTCGCCTTGGGCAAGAGCACGAAGTGAGGATCCCGGTCGTACTTGTAGCAGGAGTGCACGTATTCATAGTCATGCAACTGAGACTGGAGAGGCTCCAAGTACTCAGAAGTGCCGGATACTTGGAGCGCAAATGACTCTGGTGGCTTCTTTACCTCACACTCGAGATTGCAGATTACCTCCAGGATAACATGCTCCACGGTTGAGCTCACTAAGGGAATATGACAATGAGATTCGATCTAGCAAATTTCAGCACGCCTTGCATACCATCACAGGTAAAGTTCAGCACTCCGCTCCTATTTCCCGGCGCGGCGACGACGCACTTGATACTGGTCCCTTTCGGGTAGGAGCCCTTTATTTTGGCGCTGACGACTCCGCCTGGATTGGAGGCCTCGTCCTCGTAGACGAACTCGCTCCTGATTGCCTCGGCCATGCGAGTGAATTCGCGCACTTCGCGGTCCACGGCCACGTCCTTCTCTTTGGTCAACAGGCCAAGCAAATCTTTGCTCTGTTCTGTCGGTTTGATCTTGCTGAGCTGTTGCTTCAGCCTCTTCTCCACAGTGCGCTCGTCCACGGCCTCCGTGACCGACGGCTGTCGCGTGTGCTGCCGAAGAAAGACGAAAGACCGATTATGATGTGACTAAAATGTACGTCAACATATTGCTCTAAGAAATGTTAGAGGAGTTACGGGACAATGTCCTCACATACCTTTCTGACCAATTGCCTAGTAGATGCTTGCTGCTGTTGTTGTTCCTCGTCCGATGGGTCTTGGCATTCCGCTGCCTGCTCGGACATGTACTCGAAGGGGTCGTAAGAGTCATAGAAGCTGCTGTCACTCAAAGAGCTGGGACGGTAAAGAAACTGACATAGATATTTCTAGACAAATGACTTGGAGCACTCACCCTTGCTCGTTGTAGTTCCAATCCCTAGCAGTCAGAGCTCCAGCTTTAGGAGTGGCTGCGGGTGTTGCCACAGCCGCTCCAGCGTCTTCACCCATCAGAAGAGGATCAAATGCTTCGAGCACGCTTACTCTGGCCAGTTTGGTCTCCTCGTCCGGTCGTCTGGGGCCGCCCAGGTCAATCAAGCTATCGCCGTTTGAAGCCTTACCACCACTACTATCCTTCAGATGAACACCGAGGGTGAAGTCTGACTGGGACCCCTTCATGTTGGTCGCAGATGGGATTCGCCGCCAAGGGTCATTCTTAGCAGTCTCGGAAGGAGGAAGAGGTTCCAGCTGACCACCAGTCCAACTCTGAGACTTGACCATGCCTAAGTCAAGACATTTGATAAGCGCTGCTCCAGTTTTAGTGTCCATGTGTATTACCCGCGTACCTTGACTAACGTGAGGTGCAACGAGCAACGCTGTATGCTTGGCGCTCCCTATGACCTGATCAGGCTGCTGCAACGACGTCGGGCCGGTGTTGCTGTTGTTGCAGGGCAACCCTAACGTCTGTTTGAAGTTGGTTTTGGACGACACAAAGATTGATGGTTGGCTTGAAGGAGGCGGATAAGGCTGGAAAGGAGGGGTTGGGGTCATAGCTGTGGCCAGGGGGGTGTAATCTATCGCATCAACAGCCTCCTGCTGGCGAGTCATTGATGTTGACTGGTGGAAGAAGGAGGGTTGCAGAGAGTGGGGTTGAGGGGGAAAAGTTGGGTAAAAAAGCTGATTGTTCTTGTCGATGGTGGGGAAAACTGTCCGGGGTAATGGAACAAGGACAGGAGTATCACCTGAAGAGGAAATTGAGGACGGAATCGGCTGAAAAGTAAGTGTTACGTTGCTATTAGATAGTCTAAATGTTCAGTCTCTCTAAGGACAAATGTAACCCTGGGTACAGGGCTGCCTATTATAATTGATCCCATGTGGACTTTTCGGCAAATGCTCCAAAAACAAGTACCAGCTTCGCCAAAAAAAAACCCCAACGGTTTTTAAGACAGAACAGGAGCTTTTATTGATGACCATTACCCTACAAAACCCAACGCATCCTAGAGGCAGGCAATAACTGCCTCCAGGTGGCAACGGACTCTGGTATAGGTCTTGGCCACGTTCTTAGTGCCTCAATAACGCCGCGTAGTATTAATCTTCTGGTACAGTCTGGAAATACTGGGGACAGGGTCTTGGGATGCTCGCAGTCCCGGATGCCACAATGAGGTAAGATTTGGGGAGAAAACGGCTACTCATTCTCTTTCGAGAAGGAAAATTGAGAATTTGGGCACACCTAGCAGCTCCTGCCATGATTTTCAAGGCCTTTTGTGGCACTCCATGCAGACTGAAATCAGTAGCTGGGGGTTGACCTCTTGTGTTTGTGTGCCAAAATCCCCCATAATCAGTTGCATAGCGCACTTAGTGTTATTTAGGGTTGTGATCGATTATAACGGCCAGCTCAGTACATTCATAAGATTGTCATGTCGTCGAGCCACAAGTCGAAATGAACACTGACCTTTTGCAAATAAAGTTCCTTGAGCTGGGTCTTCATTGCGTCGAAGTCAGTATTGTTATCGCTCTCTTGCTGAGCAGATCCAGACGGCCATGAGATCAGGTCATCTACGGACGCAGATGTTACGCACATGTTGTGATGATACGTATACTTATGTGCATGTTTGCCAAAGGGTTAGTTTTTCACTAGCTCTCACCTTGCTGTCCCCTCGTCCGTTCGGTTTTACCATTGTGAACACTGCTCCTTGGGGGCGGCGGAGGCAGACTCAATTCCCTTCCTATCAGAATCTTCTTGGCTGCGCTCAGCCTTGGCGATCTGGTCGAGGCCGTTCTAGCCTCCGGACGAGGCCGTGGCCTTAGTGGAGCGGATGATGAAGCGGCCGCCTCTGAAGACTGTCGCAAGTCCACCCCGCTCTTCATCATCGAGGAAGACAGGTCTGAAGAAAATCCAGCACTTATACAGTAGTCACACAGGGGCCACGTGAGATGTTCTAATGCTTACCCTAAATTACTCTACAGGTCGAAAGACCCAGATGTGCTTAAAATCAAGTACCTTATGTAAGACTGCAAAATGCTTAGCGAATAAGTTATTGCGGCCATGTTAATGCTAGAGACAAGTGCGATCCCAAATATGACGACGAGACCGCATGGGTTTGCCTTGGAGCAGTGGCTGCATCAGTGCGACGCAAGTGTGCAAGTCCACAACGAGAAGGAAAAAGAAGCTAAAATCACGCAGATGCATACATTATCACACCCGTGGGCTCTTATCAGCATCCTGGTAGCAATATGATCGCTTCCAATCCCAGCAGACTCGCGTACAACGTGATCCAGCGTATCAAATTAAGCAGCAGGCATGTCCATCAAGATTTGTTGAACAGTTATGCAAGAGAAAGCAGAGTAAGATTTCTGGATGTTTTCCATCAACAAGAAACCTTAGATTTTTCACTTTTTGGACTTGATTTCTTTGTCTATTTTTCTTTTTGACGTAATCCAAATTGAAAACGTAACTTTGCCTTTCATGGCCAAAAATACAGTATACTAATTTTTTAGTCACAAAAAGGATACATTTCCTTCTAAAAACGGGCTTTTCTTCACAATGTTCCAGTGTTTAAAAAAGGAAAAAAATTCATTTTTTTGCACGCTGTGTGAGTGGTTTCATGGAGATCACAGCTGGACGGTGCCAACGCTGCTGGCTGTGAAAAGGCCGTGTTAAGACAAAAACATCATCGTGGCACAAAAGTCTTTTCTCTCTCCTTATTAACCTCACTTGCAGGATTGTGGCCTTTTGCGGCCTTCTTTGTTCCGCCGTCGTCAAAAAAGGTCACTCTACTGTTGCGTGATATTAGCGTGGGGGGAGTGCGTTATAAACAAATAATCGATATCTCTCTTTGCATCCAAGGCGTCGCGAAAATTTATTGATTTAACGCACGAGGTTCGGAACATTTCTCCGCTTATTTTCTGTCTGGAGGGAAATATTCTTGCACTATACTTCCATCTCCACAGGGACATATTGTGATTCAACACTTTAAAACCGGTGAAATACTGGTATTCCGAAAATCACGCCTTAAATTACAAATTATCGATGCATAATGTTCTTATACGTATGTACCCTCGTGCTGTCAAGTCCAAAGAGGGCACATATAACTACGTCCTACTATATGCGACGTTAATGATAGTCATTATTTCACACAGTGAAAAATTAGCGTAAAGCAACTTTAAAGCCTGTTTCTCTTTTTTTATCCCTCTGCATTCATCAACAATAAGTCGTCGTGCAACTATGAGTACGCTACAACCAAAATAATTTTATAAGAACGAGTGCAAGAGTCACATGACACGAAACAAGTTATGTCTGTGAGATAATGACTGCTTCACGTGACTGCTTGGCTGCAGTTACCACTTAAGCATTGCTGCCGTCAAGCATTGCAGACTTCCCTTGTGTTTTGTGAACGCCAGATTGATGGATCGGTGGCGCAACCGCGTGGCGCTCGTAACTGGCGCAAGCGCCGGCATCGGTGCCGGCGTCTGCGAGCTGCTCAGTGATAAAGGCATGAAAGTGATCGGTTGCGCCAGAAGGGTGGAGAGGATCGAAGAAATGGCCAAGGACCACAAAGGGATCTGGCCGTACAAAGTAAGCCCCACGAATTAAACCGAGGTCAACATTCAACAGTCGTCAATATGTGTCAGTGCGACCTCCGGGATGACGATCAAGTCAAGGCGATGTTTTCGTGGATTGCCAGCCACCCTGACCTGGGACGAGTGGACGTTTGCGTGGCAAACGCTGGACTCAGCACTTCGGGATCCTTGCTGGAGGGTAAAGCACATTGATTCGTAAGCCACCGTAAGTTAATCTGGTGTATTTCGTAGGCACCGTGGAAGACTGGAGGAAAATGAGCGATGTCAACGTTATTGCTCTCTGCCTATGCGTCCAACTCAGCATCAAGTCGATGTTACAGGTACTATGCATATGCATTGTCTAGTGTTAAATTAAGTTGATGTTTTTTAGAACAACATCACGGACGGCCAAGTCTTCCTGGTGAACAGCGTGGCGGGGCATAAGATAATGTTCAAGTCGAAATTACTGTTCTACACAGTCACCAAGCACGCGGTTTCTGCTCTAACGGCGGGATTCAGACAAGAGGTTAACACACCAGACTTCGAAAAAACTGTTGTTATCCCTCCTCAGGCCAATTTTCCCCCACCCGTAGCTCCGTGACAGAGGAAACAACAATATCCGAGTCTGCGGGATCAGCCCCGGTCTCGTGAAGACCGACTTCCAAGAGGCCATGTACCCGGACAACCCCGAGAAAGTGCTTGATATTCACAGCAGGCCGGCGCTATCCATCGCAGACGTTGTGGAGCAACTGAGACACGTGCTGGAAATGCCAGCCCATGTGGACATCAACGACATCCTAATGCGCCCAGTCGGGCAGCATCAGTAGTACGAGATGATAATATATAGAGTGCAGCACCTTGAGTGCATTAGACTTGTTCTTACCTGGCTGGTGCTGTAGACTTTTCTTTTCTGGCGACCTGGCCGCCGCGGACCTCCTCCTCTGCTCGTTCTCGGCGGCCAACGTCTCGAGACTGAGCATGAGGGCTTTCTTCAGGTCCTCCTGGTATTGGCGGTCCTCCGAGGAGACGGACGCGAGTGGGTCCAGATCTCGCCGAGCGTCCGCCGGCAGCGGCTGGAAGGGACGGGACCCAGTGGGTCCCTCCCCGCCCCGGCGTCCGGGGTCCGACATAAAGGAGACGAGATCGTTTTGGCGAAAAAGAACTTCTTCTCGACTTCGATTCTTTTCTCGCTTGCTCTCGACGTCCCCGTGCCGTCCTTGGGGTTCCTGTTGATTCAGTGGTCAGTGACAGTCTGACTGCGACGGTGCCGCCTCCTCGGCCACGACCTCGATCTGTGGGCGTGCGTACGTCAACTTCAGGACGTCCCGTACCATCTGATGAGCGACGGAGACGACTACCACCCCCTGGTGCCCAGGCTGCCTCGTCGGGGCTGAGAAGGCACACGGCTCTTGTCACAGTAGTAGCAGTCGGAGCAGTTGCATCTGTCGTTGGCCAGGGCATGAAACTAGGCAGTGGAGGGGGTGAGGAGGAAGGAGGTAGGGGGGCTGGACTGGGCTGGGCAGATCCCGAGCTACAGGAGGCTTATGGCGGAGAAGCAGAGCAACTCCTTCCTTCTCGTCGTCCACAAGGCAGCTGGTGTGCAGCGCAGCACAGTGCAGTGCAGCGTAGGACGGAGATACGAAAACGACCAAACGAGCGAGAGCAAAAAAACTTGGTCCTCTCGACTTGGTGGATCGAAGAGTCGGCCAAGACGGCGTCCAACGGGCGTCGGAACTTCACCACCGACACAGCCGCAGCAACACTCACGTCGCCATGTTGGTGCAGGAGCCGCTGCAGGTAAGCGCCGCTCGGGACCGCCCGGTCTCGCTGAGTTACTCGCTTTGATTCTCTCGGGTTTTTCGCCTTCCAGGCGGCCATCTGGCACTGCCTCAATCACTACGACTACTCGGACGCCACCTTTTTGGCGGAGAGGCTGTTTGCCGAAGGTGAGTGGGCGTTAAGAGAGTACCCAACGACTCACATTTTCTAAAAATGCAATAAGTCCTCCGTGAGCTGTAACAACGCCAGGACCTTCTGAGGTGTCATCCCGTAGCACTTGAATCAGCTGGCATCCGGCAAATGCTACTTTTGTAATATTATTCGCAGTCAAGAGTGACGACAGCCTCCACCTCTTGGCCACCTGCTACTACCGGTCGGGCAGGCTTAGCGAGGCGCTCGAGATTCTGCGGGAGAAGGGTTGTTACACGCCGCAAAACAAGTTCCTCATGGCCAAGTGTTGCACCGACATGAATAGGTAATGTGTGCTTGGTTGTTTAAGGGGTAACATCAATTGAAGCCGGCACTTTTGGTGTTTTCTTAGGTTATCCGAGGCAGAAGTCATCTTGGCCGGCGACTCTGTGGACCTTCGACCAGGGGACAGCGGCGTCGATGAGACGGCGGAAGAATTTGGCGACTCCGCAGCCTTCGCCCTTCGTACGTTAGCCTCGATCTACGCCTCCACCGAGCGTCTAAAGAAGGCAGCCGATTGCGAACGGAAAGCGCTCAGGCTCAACCCTCTGCTCTGGAAAGCGTTCGAGTCGTTGTGCAACAAGGGAGACTCACCAGATCCAGCCAAGGTGTTCACGGTCTCCAACTTGGACAACTTGAATCACTGTCACGGCGTCAACTCTATATTGAACCTGGTAAACAACCTGGCCCTTTCTCCGACGACGACACAGCAGGTCACACAGCAGCCACTGCAACCAAGTACCCCTTCGGTCACGTTGACAAGCACACCCAACTTGATCCCGCCGCCGCTCAACGTGACCCCGCAGGTTGCAGTGACTCCTGTAAACGCACCACCTGAGACTCCGCACAGCGAGATGGCAATGGACACTCTGGGAGAGAGCACACTTTTCACCAATCAGTGAGAAAAATAAAAATACAATATATCCTGAAGCTGTTATCAATACCATTTTGATGTCCACTTACAGTACGCCAGCACAGAGCAACCAAAGCTCCCGAGTACTGTCCGGCATCGCTACGCTCAACTATACCGCCGACTCGGATGTGACAGCAGCAGTTCGTCCCCTATCGGCAGCCTCATCTCAGCAGATGCCACCGCCGATGCGGAGAAGACTACAGCGCCAGCAAGTTAATTCGACGCCCACTACCAACATGATCACCAACGTCACAGACAACAACGGGCCAACACCATCCTTCGGCTTGTTGCCCCGTCAAGTTGCAGCCAAGAATGACCAGCTCGGGCCAATCGTGCTCAGGCTGGACTTCTCGTCCCCATCCCTCTCGGTGCTTTCACCCTGCTCGCCTCCTCCGCATGGATCGAGACAGCCAGAAGAGTCTCCAGCACTTCTGGGCTTGGAAAAAGCTCCTATCAAGCAGAAAAGAGTGAGTGCCAGAGTTGGTTTTTGTTTTTAGAAAAAATACTGTGCATCAATGCTACGTATGACATCGTCACTTTTTAGGCGGACAACCCTTTGAAGCCCAACAACGCCTTCTGTGGTCAGTCAGCGGCCAACATTACTCCAGGCACCAATCAGATTGTTCGGCGCTCTTCGCGCCTCTTCTCTACTCAGTCAGTCAAGGAAAACAGCAGCAAAGCTCCTACCAAGAAGACTCGGCCACCCAAGTCTCCGTCATGCAAGCCCAAGGGGGGTCGTCAGGCTTTGTCCACCCAGCAGGCGGACTTGGCCGAGAAGAATGAGAAAAACAAGGCGGCGTCGACAACTACAATACAATTACAAACCGAGAAGGAGTCGGTGGCGACGGCGACAGTGGAGGAGGCGACTGCGACCTTCAAGGCACTGAATCTGAACCTTGGCGCTCATGCCGTCTCCATTCAGAAGCAGAGCCTGGAGGGGTTGTTGCAGTTGCTGAGACACTTTGGTGCCGGATACTTGGAGATGAGCAAGTTCAACTGCCAAAAAGCGGCCCAGATCTTCGAGGACACGCCGCCCAATCACAGATCCTCGGGGTGGGTGCTCGGTATGCTGGGGAAAGCACACTTCGAGCTTGCACAGTACAAGGAAGCCAAGACGTAAGTACAGCTTGAGAAGATGAATGGGCATGATGAGCATAATATATTTCTTTTCTCTTGCTTTTTCCTCAGATATTTCCGTGAGCTGAGGGATCGCGAGCCTTTCCGCCTAGACTTTATGGAGTACTTCTCAACTGCGCTGTGGCACCTACAAGACGATGTGGAATTGTCTGCCCTGGCTCAGGACCTGACCCGTTGGGGAAAATCCTCTCCTCAGGCCTGGTGCGCTGCCGGAAACTGCTTCAGCCACCTGAAGGAGCACGAGAACGCCATCCGATTCTTCCAGCGAGCAGTGCAGCTTGATCCTTCCTTTGCCTACGCATACACCCTGCTCGGTCACGAATATGTAGCAATTGAGGAGTTGGACAAGGCGCTCGCTTGCTTTCGCTCCGCCGTGCGCATGGATCACAGGCACTATAACGCCTGGTACGGAATTGGACTGACCTACTACAAGCAGGAAAGATACAACATGGCGGACATTTATTACCGCAAGGCGCTCGGTATTAATAAGACGAATCCCATCCTCATGTGTCATGTGGCAGTGGTAAGAAAAGCTGCTCTTTTTTAAGTCATGTCCGTGTTTCTAAGTTGTCCTTGCCGTAACCTCAGGTGCAACACGCGATGCAGAAGACTGACAAGGCATTGGAGACTTTGAATGCTGCTATCCGGCAATCGCCCAAGAACTCGCTGTGCAAGTTCGAGCGCGCTTCCATTCTCTTTGCCGCTGAGCGGTACACTGAGGCTCTTGAGGAGCTGAATGAGCTCAAGAAGCTCGTACCAAAGGAATCTCCTGTATATTTCCTGCTTGGAAAGGTGAGTGAAAAGTTGACAATGACAATATCGAGAGGGTGAGGGCTAAAACTGCGATTATTTTTTTTTGCAGGTCCATAATAAACTCAACAACACTCATATGGCCCTAATGCACTTTTCCTGGGCCATGGATTTGGATCCAAAAGGAGCCAATTCGCAGATCAAAGATGCTCTGGATCCAACGTTGAATCGTGCGGCACAAGATGACGCGGCTTCCGCAGCAGCTAATGCGGCCGCTGCCGTGGATGAGGCCCAACAACCTGATGCTGTTGTAGGTGGTGGTGTAGCTGCAGGACATGAGGAGGAGATGATGCAAGTAGGAAATGGTACGTGAAACAAAGACCGACTTTTCCTTGGACTTAGCACATGCAGACATTGACTCTCATTTTCAGCCTACTTTGTTCACGACGTGAGCGAATTCGACCCTCCCGGTGGTTCGTCCTCATCTCAAGAGTCACTGCCTGACATCACCTCTCCTCCGCCTGCTGCGGCGGTCGGAACCTCCCAAGGGCCCTCCCGGCCTGCACCCATGCTGCTGACTGAGGAAGTTACTCCGAAGCCTTCTTCAAGTCAGGCGCCAGCACCAGCCAGTGACGATAGTCTGTAGTGTGAATCTGGAGAGAGTCTGAATGCCACTGCTCGTTGCTTGTTTTTAGGGAAGAAATTATGGATGGTCACGATCAACTTTCTTGCATTATGGGAGTTTTGAATTAATAAAAAGGAAAAACCTACTAGTGCATGGAAGTCGTTTGGTATTGCTAACATGTGGAGGAGATGAGAGGCTACCGTGATACCACCAGCCAATGAAACTTTAAATCTGAAGTCCTAATCTATTTCATTTGAAATTATGCATCCGGAAGTGTAAGAACATTATAAAATCATTTCTGCTACAAATGGCATTACGTTTTTTACTCGCTGCTTAACCTTCATTTGCAACCGTCATTTACTAGCATAAGGAGTTAGAGTCCTAAGATAGAATATATGGAGGGATATTTTAAGATGCCAGACTCAGGGATTTGACCCGTCGTTGCCCCAAATTAGGGATGGACTTGACCCGACCTTCGTCAATTTTTGCTAATTCATTCTCAGTGCAAGGCGTGCGTTGTAGCCTTTGGCGTTTTGATCCATGTTGATTGGCATTTTGACCATAAACGTAGTGAGTAATGTTATGCTCCTTTTGTCATCGCAAAGTCTGTAATTTATGGCACTCACGGGTAATGTGCCTTGATACTCAAGATAACTTAGAATGTTCCTGTTGTCGCTGGCAGACCTTACCTCTTGTCTCTCATCGCTGGTGGCCTCGCCGCAAGGGTTATTTGCTGCTCAAGTCGTTGAACATGTGAAATGGCCGTTTGAATTTGGCGCCTTTTTGTGACGCAGCTGATTGTTGGCACAATTACAGGTGAGCGATTGTTTCAAAACAAACTCACGCCGGAATCTGGAAACGTGTTCAGAAACTTCATTTTATTGTCTCCGTCATGGGGGGCCGACGCAACAGGAGCGAGATGGCCTCACTCAGGTCCGCCATCCACGACTTGCCGTCGTCGGTCTCTTTCTCTCTGTTTACGACCAGGGAGATTCGCAAGCTGTCGTCCTGCGAGGTGGATAATGCCGAGGCCTTTAATCAGCTCGGCCATCCGCTCCCCGGTGGCGTCTACGACCTGAGAATGGGGCCCTTCGCCGACCGCTCGGACCAAGTTTGCACAACTTGCATGCTTCACTGCGAGCACTGTCCAGGTAAAGTTTGCTTTAACCACGGAGATGGTGTCTAGAGATGTTCCGTCCAATCCAACTGTTGTCTCGCAGGTCATCTGGGACACATCGAGCTGCCTATGCCTGTATGCAACCCATTGTTGCGCTTGACAATTTTGCAGACGTTGAAGCTCTCTTGCATAAAGTGCCACCGTTTCAAGATGCCGGATTACAGCAAGGAACTGTTCAAGGTGCGGATGAAGCTGCTGGATAAAGGATACGTCGTCGAGGCCCAAGGGGTGAGTGACATCATGGGAGTTGGGGCTCTTGAGCTATCATACATTCTTCTGCAGGCTAGCGAGATCGCTGAGGCTGCTGTCGACGCGGTGACAGAGACTCCTGACGAGAATGAAGGCAGAAAGAGAAAATCGCAGGGAAATGTTGACAACATGGGCACGGTCCAGAAGTTGCAACGGTTCTACGAGGGAGTCCTGCAAGATGCCGAGCTAGTGGAAGTCAGTATAGTGGACAAGAACACTAGGAGCGTTGAGGCGTTGAGGAAGCTCTATCGCAGAGAGTTCTTAGCAACCGGCAACCGTGGCCAAGGAAGGTGCAAATCGTGCGGTTGCAAAGCTAAAAGCATCGTCTCTGCCAGACCTTGGTAGGAAGAAGGCGCATTCAAGTTTGTCGACCGTCCCCGACTTGTCTTTTCCAAAGGTTCATTTACGAAGGATACGCTCAAGGTGACGACGACTCTACGAAGAGGCGAGGCCGATACAGTCAGCACTTGGAAAAGAATGAGCTGAACCCCAAGGAGTTGCGTGACCACTTTCGTCAACTGTGGGATGATGATGCGGAAGTGCTGTGTTACCTCTTCCCAATGCTTCGAGAGGTGCTCAAGTCTGCAGCTCTGGGAGAAGGTGATACCTCTACTATCTGTACGTACATTGTCAGTGTGTTCATGACTGGAACATGATATTGCGGCAGATGATGAGGCGATTGTTCCAACGGACGTCTTCTTCTTGGAGGTTTTGCCAGTGCCGCCGCCGCGAACGCGGCCGGGCCAGTTCGCAGGGGGCAAGTTGACGATCCACCCTCAAAGCACTGGTCTTCAGCATGTGGTGCAGACGTGCCTAGTCATGAGACAACTGCTGCAGGTCATTAAGGGGGGCCTGGATGTGGAAGGCCTTAGCCAGGAAGCCCAGGCTATGGTGACGATAACCAGGGGAAATACCTTGGAAGCAAAGTTAAACTTCGTATGGAAGGACCTTCAGGGGAACGTCGACCAAGTTCTCGACAGAGATCACAAGACCGTGTCCGGCGAAAAGGTAATTAAGGTATACATTACATTTGTAAAACTATGTATGTCGATCCTTGTTCGTTCAGGTTGGTTGGGGTTTCAAGCAGCTGATTGAGCGCAAGACTGGTCTATTTCGCATGCACATGATGGGCAAACGTGTGAACTTTGCGGCCCGCACCGTCATCACGCCCGACCCTAACATCAACGTGGACGAAGTTGGGTTGCCCGAAGTCTTTGCCAAGAAGCTCACCTACCGAGAACCCGTTACAGCCTTTAATGTGGACATGCTCAGAGATATGGTCATGAACGGGCCGGACGTCCACCCAGGCAAAAAAACAGGCATAATAGCGCTCTCTCTCTCTCCTGTTAACACTCTGTACGCTTTCATTTTCAGGCGCGACCGCTATCGAGTATGAAAATGGCTTCACAAAGCGCATTGATCCGCACAATCCCTTGCAAAGGGAGGCGCTGGCCAAGACGCTCCTCTCGTCGTCGTTGTCCTCGTCTGAGGGAGCCTCTGCAGCGACTAACAAGTTTGTGTACAGACACCTCATCACGGGCGATGCGATGTTGCTTAACCGACAGCCCACGTTGCACAAGCCCAGCATCATGTCCCACAGGTGTCCTAAGACGATGCAAGATAATCGAGAATTGAATGACTTTGGTCCTATTTGAACGCAGGGCTCGTGTGCTCAAAGGAGAAAAAGTGATGAGGCTGCACTACGGCATCTGTAAGTCCTACAACGCTGACTTCGACGGTGATGAAATGAACGCGCATTTTCCTCAAAATGAGGTAAGGAAGCTCATCCTTTTATTCTTTATCATTAACTATCATATTATTACATCATTCGTTATAAATGTAGGTGGGAAGAAGCGAAGCTTACAACATAGTCAACGTATGCAAGCAGTACCTGGTCCCCAAAGATGGGACTCCTCTCCAGGGGCTCATCCAAGATCACATCATCTCTGGTATTATACTGGCCATTGCCGCACGCTCTCTATTCTGTGCATTCAATTTTATTCTTCAGGAGTGAAAATGACCATTCGAGGGAGGTTTTTTACTCGAGAAGAGTACCAGCAGCACGTCTATGGAGCGTTAGTGGACTTTCCTGGTAGGATCAAGACCCTGAGGCCAGCAATCCTGAAGCCAGAGCCGCTGTGGTCTGGAAAACAGATCATCTCCACGATCATTTTAAATCTGGTGCCAGAAGTAAGAGCAACTTAAACGATGACTGCTCCAGCACCGGCAACCTTCTTGTCTGTTTCTCTTTTGTCTAGGGCAAGGAGCCACCAACTTTCGAGTCGATGGCGAAGGTAAAGCCCCAGTTGTTCCAGAGGGAGACTCCGCGCTTCTGCGTTGCTGGAGGTCCAATTCCGTTGAAGAAGGAGGAGTGGAACACAACCATGGCCGAGTCGGAAGTCATTGTCAGAGAGGGAGAATTCCTCAGTGGTGAGTACATCGCCTTCTGCTCAAAATGTGAGCCATCATTGTCTCCGTGATATGTACAGGGGTTCTGGACAAGAATCAGTACGGTGCCACTCAGTATGGACTTGTCCATGCATTCTTCGAGCTTTATGGTGGAACCTACTCAGGAAAGCTGTTGTCGGCGTTCTCGAAGATCTTCACGAACTTCCTTCGCACCGAAGGGTTCACCCTTGGGGTCGAGGACATCCTCGTCAGTGATATCGCCAACCGTCAGCGCAGGAAGATTATCAAGAGTACGCGAAAGCTGGGCAAGGAGCTCGCTGCAAGGGGCGTCGGCATCAACTTTGAGTCCAAGAAAGACATTGACGCGGAGGAATTGGCAACTAAGCTAGAACAGTGCCACCGCGAGAGTGGAAAAGTGCCAAAGAAGCGAATGGAGATTGACAGGGCGTACAAGGACAAACTAGCTCCCGCCACCAATGACATTAACGGAGTGTGTCTGCCAAGCGGCTTGATCAAGAAGTTTCCCGAGAACAACCTGCAGCTGATGGTTCAGGCTGGAGCTAAGGGTTCTACTGTTAACACCATGCAGATCTCCTGCTTGCTGGGACAGATAGAATTGGAAGGTAAGAGCTATCAGAACTTTTTTTTACTAGCTCTAGTTGATGTCTTTAATATACCTATGATATTGTAACGTATTTGATTAATTCTTAACGGTACTTGAAGGGCTGAAGCTGAAAATTCGTACATACTTTTTTAGGGAAGCGACCTCCTCTGATGATATCCGGCAAATCTCTACCGAGCTTTCTTCCCTACGATACCCAACCTAGAGCTGGCGGATTCATTGACGGTCGTTTTATGTCTGGAATCAGACCTCAGGAGTTCTTCTTCCACTGTATGGCTGGTAGAGAGGGTCTGATTGATACCGCAGTCAAGACCAGTCGCTCTGGATATCTGCAGCGGTGTCTCATCAAGCTACTGGAGGGACTCGTGGTGCACTACGATCTAACAGTGCGCGATAGTGACGGGTCTGTGGTGCAGTTCCAGTATGGCGAAGATTCGCTCGACGTGTGCAAGTCGCAGTACCTAAAGCCCAAGCAGCTCAAGTTTCTGCACAAGAATTGCGCCACCGTCTTGGACCCGGAGTCTCTGCGCCTGGCGCAGCGCGTTGGCGTGGGAAAGGACGCTATTGCCTCGCACAAGCGCCGCGTGAACAAGTGGAAGGCTAAGAGGCAGACGCCAGAGAAGCGGAATGCTCGCGACGGCGCATTTCTGCGCTTCAGCACCTCTCGGGCAAAGGAGCTGGCGATGAACCTGAACGAAATGGAGGCGGCCGCTCGCGCCGAGTTCAAGAAGACGATGGTGGCCGAGTGGAGGTCACTAGACGCCGATAGGAGAGCTCTTTACAAGAAAAAAGCGGCCAAATGTCCTGATCCGCTTACTTCAGTCTACAGGCCAGACTCAAACTTCGGCGCAGTGACCGAGGCAGTTGAGAAGATGATAGAACAGTACCTGTCAGTGCGTACAGAGGAGTTTGATCCCCAGGAATTCAGAGTGAGACCTTCTTCGTTGCGGTGAACGCCGTATGTTATAATATGTTTTATGTCTGCAGGATATGGTGTATCTGAAGTCAATGAGCGCCCAGATCGAACCCGGAGAACCGGTGGGAGTCCTTGCCGCGCAGTCTGTAGGAGAACCGTCTACGCAGATGACGCTCAACACCTTCCACTTTGCCGGCCGAGGAGAGATGAATGTAACCCTGGGAATTCCCAGGCTCAGAGAAATCTTAATGGTGGGTTTGAAATGTTTTGAACTGTTACTAACTTATGAAGATGTCATTCAAAAACGCTCGAATTTCCTCGCAGATCGCTTCTCCCTCGATCAAGACTCCGTCCTTGACAGTTCCGTTCCTCCCTCACGTTTCTGAGCGTGCTCGAGAGCAGCTCCGCGTGTCTTTGAACAGGGTGACGCTGGCCGACGTCTTAGAGACAGTTCAAGTCACTGAGAAGATCCAGATGGACGGCCGAAACAAAAGATGCCGAATGGTTGAGCTGCGCTTCTCGTTCCTGCCCAGGAAGGCTTACAAGGACAAGTACTCCGTCACCCCGGAGAATGTGCTTCACTATTTTGAAAACAAGTTCATAAAAAAGGTACGTACTATCATATTTGCCACTCGAGTAGATAAATGCGATAATTTTAAATGGAGGGGCAATGTGGCACCTGAGTGCCTCTCCCGCTTGGAAGGAAATTGTCACTGCTCTCAGTAAGAGAGCATAAAGATCCTCGCGTGTGCCTCAGCTGTACATGTACATAGAACTGTATGCATGCCTAGGCCTAATGTGACATAAAAAAGATCAAAAATAATCTTTTTAAAGGTGCTTCTACCTGTGCTGACGGCTACGATGAAAGACAAGAAGTTGATCGTTGAGTCGGCAGTTGAGAAAGAGAAAGCAACAGCTTCTCGTGGAGATGACGAAGGTATGTGACAGAAAGAATCTTCCGTGGGCTCTTCGAGCCAAGAAGTCCAGTTCGGACTCATCTCATACGTAAAGCATTGAATTCACTAAAACTGTAGACGATAAGAACATGGAGCGAATCGAGAGGCAAGGTGCTGGCGAAGGCCACGCTTCGAGTGACGAGGAAGAGCTGGCCGATGACGCGGACGCCACGGACGCAAGGAAGAAGATGCGGCAGACGGTGAGAATAGTTATGGAGTCGATTCATACCGAGCATAACCTAGGATGTGCTGTGTAGGACGGTGATTTGGATGAAGGACTTTCTGATGAAGAGCAGGAGCTGGTGAGGACATTGGCCGACAAATTGGACGGCAAGCTGGAGGACGAAGAACAGGACGGGGAAGGGAGCACCAAGTCAGTGACTTTGATTCATCCGTAGTTCGATGCAGCGCTGTAATGACAGTTCTTGCGTTTTCAGTGCGATCAGTGACGACGACGGCTTTGAAGATGCGTTCACGAATGCTGACGATGCAAAGAATGCAAAAGACCAGACCGATCAGCTTTTAACTGACAACAAAGAAGAGGAAGATTGCGACATGACTTTGCCAGAAGCAAAGAACAGGAGACTCTATGTTTTGGCACTGACGTCAGCGGGTGAGATGACTGTTTTTATCTTCTGTACTTTCATGTATGTATACCAACATTCGTGTGTATGCATCGCGCATTGTGCAGGTATCACCAACATTACGGACTACGTGTACGATACATCCAAGTCGTTGTGGTGCCGACTGACGTTGTCCTTTGCCGTGGGGCGCAAGTCCTTGGACATGTCTAGCGTGGTCCGCAATGCCGCCAATGCCGCCGTTGTGAGGGAAGTCAAAGGGGTCAAGCGCGCCTTCTTAGTGAAAACCTCCAACGGTGAGAGAGATGCCATCACCACTGACGGTGTCAACATCGAGGCAGCGTTCGCTCATGACCGCATCCTGGACCTCAACAGACTAGCGTGCAACAACATTCACAGCATGGCAAAGTAACTATAGACAATACCTATATTCTTCAAATCGAATGGTAGTAGAGGATAGTTGTTTCCATCGCCCGTCAGGTATTACGGCATTGAAGCTGCCAACCGGACACTGGTGCGCGAGATCGTCAGCGTGTTCGAGGCGTACGGGATCACTGTGAACCCTCGTCACTTGACTCTGATCGCCGACTACATGACGTTCGACGGCAGCTACCGGCCGTTCAACCGAGTAGGCATCGAGCCTAACCCCTCGCCCTTGCAGCAGATGACCTTCGAGACTGCGATTGGGTTCCTCCGGTCTGCTGCATTGGAGGCCAAGAAGGACCCTCTAGACTCGCCGTCCGCATGCATCGTCCTTGGGAAGCCTTGCTACGGGGGCACGGGATCCTTCGAAGTGGTGCAAGACTTGGAAAAACTCATTAAGAGTTCTTGAAGCTGTGTACCTGTATACGTTATGCGTATCGCCGTATATAGTGTGATCACTTTTACTGAAGTTGCCAGCTTGTGACTGAATAAACTTCTTTAATAGTCCTTCAATGGTCCTCCTTCAATAGCAGGTGCACTTTTCCATCCGCTCGAGACAGTCCCAGCAGTAGTGAACCCCGCACTGAGTGCAGGTCATGTGGTGGCAGCCACCGTTCTTCTCGATGGGCGAGAAGCAATTTGGGCAGGGTTTGATTTTCTTGTGCTTGCTGATAAACTTCAATGTGTCTAGGGCATTCTTGCTTGCTTCGTCATCCTCATTTAGGGTCTGCAAATACTCTAGAGTAAGTCCCCGGTATTGCATGACCGACTTTATCCAGGAATAAGTGAATTTTCATCCCAACATTGTCAACGAGGCGCGGAAACATCGGTACTGTCATACATATTTCATACATTATGGATTTAGGCCTTGATGTGACCTCCTTCAGCCTCAAACGGTGATGGCCTATAAAATCTCCTCATGCTTTGATGAGCTTCACTATAGAAGATTAGCCCGTGTTGTGCAATATTATTACCTGTAGAAAGAGGTCATAACCTCGAGGATGATCTAAGCCAACGGTCATGAAGAGGACATAGGGACGCCCATATTGCTCCTCGAGTTCTGTTTGTATCTCTGCACTTCCCTGTCCACGTCAGAAATTGTTAGAGAAACTCATAGAGGCTAAAAAAACTTGTTTTTACCTCAATGTAACTGTTTATAATATCTCGAAGTTCATCGTCCGTGAATGAAGAGAAAATGGATCTGACGACCCTCTTGACGTGCTCTTTGGCCTTCTCCCTGCCGTGTCTGATGGTGAGAGCGATGATCTCCTCGGCGTCTTTGCTCTTGGACTTCTTATCCACATCAGCATCCACATCAGCATCCACATTAGCATCCACATCAGCATCCACATCAGCATCCACATCAGCATCCACATCAGCATCCACACCGACATCCCCATAGACGTCTGCCTTGGCGCTGTTGCACTTTTCAGCGCCGTGATACGTCTTCTCGCATGAGGCGCAGAACACAAATCCGCACGCTGGGCACTGACCGCAGTCGTCGAGTACCTGCGCCGGGTGCTGGCAGTCGATGCGAGGACACCACGTGGTGCCAGACATGGACCTACAAGCATGTGTAGGTAGTACATGGTATACATTAGTACATAGAGCATATATCAGCGTTCTCTTCAGACTGACCTGACCACCTGCTGCAGCATGGCCTGATCGAACCGCTCGAAGTGCTTCGGCTCCACCAGACGCTTCATTGTGGCACCGTCCACAGGGTGGCCACAGCTCGGACTCGGGCACAACACTCGTGTCATCTGCCCGTTTTCGATCTTGGCCTCGCAGTGAGACTTGAGGCAGTTGGGACAGAATTCGTGGTTGCACTCGGCCGAACCAGACTCGAAGGTGGCGCCGAGCAACTCGTCGAAGCAGATCTCGCAGGAACGCATTCGCAATCCTCGAATTATACGGTCATAGGTTCGAATCCTTTGCAGCACAGCGGTCGAAACCGAGAGGGAGAACTCTTTGGCATACAACATCGCCACCGACTTCTCCTTCATGATCTGACACCACTCGAAGAGGACAACCTCGCCAAAAGACTGCCTCTTCTGCCAAAGGTCGCTCAGTGCAGCTTCCCACTCTCGCAACAGCACGTTCTCGAGCCATTCACACTCGATCTGGACCTCGGGCATCTTCTCCTCTGGATACCCGTCCACGTACGTAAACACCAGGGCCAATTTTGGCAAATGGTGCACCGTGATCTGCATGTGCTCATCCAAAACTTGGATTTGTCTGTCTTCTTCGAGGTCGACGGCTATGAAGATTTTGCCTCCACATCGATCTTGTCGAATCTCGAGGTCCGACGGGTCAAAGATGGCCTCCAGGGCCATCAGCTCTTCTTCCCTCTGTTCTGTCATGTCTATGATCCTGCAATGAGGTCTATGGCACACCAAGACAACATTAAGCACAGCATTCGCAGCTCAGCTGTCGTGCCTACTGCAAGTGCGGCACGTCTAGCAACGACTTCACCATAGCCGTCGTCATGGTGCAACTAACCCCAACATGGTGAGGCAGTCCCTACACTCGCGTACACTACACGTGCTCGTACAGCGGTTCACAAAATGGAGAAGTCGTCTTCAATTGCGGGATGTTTTGTGACTTTGTTTTGCAAATTGGCCCATTGTGACAGCACTTTTGACAAAATTTAAATCCTGTTTTTTCAACATATTGGCCATTGGATTTTATAAGCCCTGAATCGTTATGTTATTACAGACTTTATAAGTCTAGGAAGACGCTTTGAGCCCGAATGTTGACGTGACGATTGCGCAATGACTTTCTACTCACCCTGTAGGTATTTCATGGGCAAGTAAGAGAACAACTCTCCTTCTCGTCTTGCAACCTCCTTCGTTTTATGGAAGCAGTTGTGATGTTGACTTGTTTTTGTTTTCTGTGTTAAGAGAGCACCTTTGTCCTCGGATTGAAGCCATTGACTCTGATGGCAACAAAAAACCCCGTCCACTGATATCAATATCGCCGCATATGATGCAACATGATGCAAGAACGTGCTGCCCCAAGGAGCCTCAGCTTAAACTTAATCAAGGCGAATCTTTTTGAGCAAATATCTTGTAAGAAACTTGTCTTATTGTTTTGTCACATTATGAACCTTGACAAGTCCACCCACAGCTGCAGAAGCCCTCGTCTCCTTTGCAAGGCTTGAGGGCCACTTTATGAGGTACAGTCAAAAAAGTTTTCGACTTGGGTTCCATTTTACATCGAGTCTATCAAGGATTTCAATGTGGCAGGTGCATTCTCCAATATTGTCCAAAATCAGACTACCCTAATGTGCAGTGACGATGCATATCTGGGGCGCAGAACATAAGTGAGAACATACTGTAAAATCTCTGATATAGGCAGTGCTTAAATGCAAGCAGCACTACATACGTACGTTACACAGGATTGGTTCTAATGTTGGGGACATTATGTTCCAATAACATACTAACAAGTTCTAATAGGCAGAGCCTATTTTTGAGCCAACTTGTGTTAGACGTGTGTTGTTTGCACTAGACACAATATTGTAATCACTGCATCATCCAAGCTTCATCTCTTATTTTTGGTGTTGTACTTTTCTTCTTGGAGCAGTTGATGAAGTTCCTCGTGGACTGCGCCCTGTAGAGCAGAGTGGTCAAGTCACTGCAGGCTGTCCAAAGCACAATTTCAGCAATGTTTGTTATTAGATGTTTTCTCTTGACCTGACCAGCGACCCCCCATCTCTGGAAAGGTTAGCCAGACATAAGGCTGGGCGATACTCGTATCGGTATCGGCGATACCGATACTCACCCTGTATCGTGTATCGACGCGGCAAGTTGAATATCGTATCGTGTATCGGCAAATGCCATCAACTCACTCTTGCTGGTCATCAAAACACAACAAAAATGTGGAAGAAACTGGGAAAACCAGGCCTGCTTTAGTGTTGCTTACGAGCTGGCTTTTTAAGGCTCGAGCCGAGCTGAGCTAAAAAAAATCTGGCTCGAGCTGACTCGGTTCGTACTTTTATGAGTCAAGCCCAACTCGTAACCATCACTCGCCTGCTTTGCTTCTCTTCTTCATTTTGACTTCTCAGTGAGTATTGTCGTGGACAAGTTTTTTGACCAAATGCAATACACCACTTTACATCGAGTATCGACTCGTGTATCGCGATACTCTCGCCGTATCGACTCGTCAAGAAATTTGGAATATCGCCCAATCTTAGCCAGACACATGTCACATGTGTGTAAAGCAGAAATGAAGGAGGAAAAAGTGTACCACGAGCTTGCATCCTCCCTGTGCGTGGTCGCACTGTTTGCGGCCTTTCACTACATACTTCCACCGGGTGGGTGGAGTGAGGACAACAAAGTCTGCCTGTTTCCAGGGCAGTCATGAGTTACTTCCGGTCATAGGCATGATAAGCTGTCTCCGCTTCCGGTGCAGGTTAGACCTGAGTCCAGCTTGGCTAGAAATCTTCTCAAAACAATTCAAGGTACTGAAACTTCCTTAAACAATGTTTGACCTATACTGTATTGTGTAGTGGACATTTTCAACAGCCTCTTGAGTGTTGTCCTTGATAGGAAAAGTGAAAGTCCATGGATCTCTCCTTCCCTTGTACAGATCTGACTTCACACATTGCTTTCATGTCTGCTTTGGTACGCTTGGACAGTTTATGTTCAATTATACCGGCAATCCATCAATGCGCATCTGATGTCTCTTGGGAAGCTTCAATATGCTATAAGTTATAACCCCTGCAAGTTCAGGGCTCATTGCAAAATATTATTTACACATGCTTATAAAGGAAAGAAATACACCTCTCCACAGCCCGTTTGGGTTGGTATTGGACCATCACTTCAATAGCTGAGAATATAGAGCAGTATTTGGCCCACTAAACATCACACGACTGTTTCACTCCTACATCCCATGAATGGGCTCTACGTGATCTTGGCTTGTGACGCAAGCAAAACTTGCTCAACCGTCGTTTTTCAACACAGAATCTATTTTTTCAAAAAGAAGGAGTCCTTGACGGGCTTCACATCGGCCTTGACGGACTCTACATTGACCTTGACGGGTCCACATTGACCCTGACGGACTCCACAGTGGCCTTGAGGGGTTCATATTGACCTTGACGGACTCCACAGTAGCATGGTGTGTAGCGCAGGCCCTCGTCTCACATGCTGCCAGATCCAGTCCAGACTTGGAGTTGCGTGACTACTCTTTTCCAAATTTCTGCCATTGTTTGTTCCAACACTTTTCCCATACGCGGTGGAGAAAAACACATTTTGCAGTAGTTGAGGGAACCAAGTGCAACCTTTGAGCTATGATCTGAGGTCACAGGATCGCTGGCTCTAGAGGTAACAAGAGTTCACGAAGTTTCCCCGCACGCACTCGGTAGTTAAAGCTTTGTCGGACGTGCAAAAGCTCTTCTGGACCACGAGTTGACGTCACAAACTCAATCTTTCTCTCTCCTGTCAGCATAGTTAAGGGTTGATCTGTATTTCTCTCACAGGAGCTTCTCGCGTGAGAAGACACATTTTGGGTGGTTCTGCTGTTAGAACGAAAATATTTTTAGACGTCAAGGCCTTGCAATGAACCCGCCAAGGCTGTTATTTCAGAGCCGCTACCTAATGTTTAGCAGAAAGTGCGTACGTTAGGTACGAGCATGAGTGAGCAACAAACAATGCCAGACACGGAGTGGGCCCAAAGTCATTCGATATCAGCTGTGTTAAGTTCACAAATGGCAACTTGGCTGGGTTTGAAGGGGCAAAGTCCAAAGTTTCATTTGCCGAAAAAGAAAAAAAACCGCCTTTGTGATGCAATAAACTACCCGTTTATTGCATCACAAAGGCCAATGACAATGTTGTTCAACATCATTTTAAATAACCCACCCCATGTAGATGCAATGTGGCAGCAACCCAACTTTGATGTGGAATAACTGGGCTATATTTGGTCACATTTGCAAAATTCTTTTTTGAATGGAAAAATTTGACTGTTCTATACCATGAGCCCACTTCCGTACTTACATGTGTTACACAGTCTGAACAAATAGACTTGACTTACATCAGATAACTTGAAAGTCCACTTTGGGACTTAGTATGCAAAAACAGCGTTACAGCTGGTCCGATTAGAAAAAATGCATAAATCTGGCATCATCTGTTTCAAGTAAGCCCAGCTATGCAGCGGTGTGTTCTATACAGCCTGAGCAATAATACACATACATATATAGGAGGGGCCCACTTCTGCCCCCCCTTCCCTTCATATATGTACGTAAGAGCGGAGTAGCATTTTCCTATGGCCACACTGTGTTCTCAGGTGATTGTGCAACAACTGTTCTGCCCTCCATCACCCTCAGCTAAGTCTAACCAACCCCGCCCTCTAGCATTTGCAGCAGTTACTAAGGTGCTTTCACATACCAACAACTACTTTTTCCCCTGGCATAACAACAGCAGAATGTGCGCAGAAGTATCTATCAACGTATGAACTATCCGGGTTGAAAGTCCCTCAGCTGAAGCCAATATTTTCTCCCTCCTTGCGTGAGAAGGAATGACAAATGAACAAGAATGCATTGCAAAAGGGCCCCTCAAAGAAACGACATTCGCGTGATTAGGCAGAAATGGTCTTCTCGGAAGCGTGCGCGTGAGCGCGCAGGCCTACACTGGGCCTATCCAGAGAGAGAGAGAGAGAGAGAGAGGAAAGCTTTTTTCCTCTGCTTTTCCGGTGATATCATCAGCCATATGATTTCACAGAGCGGCCTTTTCTTTTTCCTGGCTTAAAAAGACATCGGAGTCACGCCCCGGACCGATTGGGGCAAGGGGTGACGAGCGCGGACGAGAAGGACCAGCGCAAGAGCAGCTTCTGGGACGAAGGCAAGTGCAAAGCAATCCAGGACTTTCTTCCTGACTAAGTTAGTTAGTTTGTTCATACTGGGGTGATCTTAGCAAGTGAAACACATCCCATATTCTGCATGTGTAGCCTTTCGACGACGCATTGAGACGGAAGGAGGCTTCATTAGACACTAAGTTGCTAACTTTTTAGGAATATACGTATAATCATATAGTTGCAATGTTGCTGTCTCCTTACCTCTTTGATAAGTATTCAGTTCCCCGAGCTTAAGGCCTTGTTGAAGCTACTATTGAGGTCGATAGAAGGCATGCCCAGGCTAAATTGTTTTAACTTTCTTAATAACACACATATCAAATGTTGATGGTTTTTCTTGCCTGCTGGAAAAGTTTGGGACAAAGATTAAAGCTTTCACCACATAAGATCAACCCTGCTGTCACAGACATTCCCTTCAAGCAGGGCCTTTGACCACTCAAGTGGGAAACACTGAAAAACCAATGCCAGCGACCAACGAAGAAGCTGTGGACGAGGCCATAGTTTCACTGGGTGGCCTTGGAGGACCAGGAGAAGAGAGACGACAACGGAGACACCAACACCGAGCCCAGAGTCTGGGCGCCGTCTTGGACGCCCGCGAGAAGAGTCGCGGCAGCACCAGTGGCAACAGCAACAACAACCACCGCCCCTTCTACCGCAGTCAATCGAGAAAGATTTTCTTTAGCGGAGATCACCTCGGTCTGATCCTGCCTGAACCTGAGATCCGCGAAGTCGTGACGTCAAGTCATGGCGACGTGGCTGCCGAGGAGGCGGACGAGGACGGAGTGGCCGTCGAGGCCGGCGACGTCCGAAAGAAGAGGAAGGGGATCCATTACTTCATCACAAAGTAAACAAATTTGTTGCATTGCTAAGTCCACGTTTGTAGTGCTAACAATAGCATGCATGAACGTACACATTTTGTTGACTCAAGTCACAGACAGAGAGGAACCAACCGTCCAGGCCTTGTTAGCTTAGGCCTCCCTCCCTCCCAGTCCACCTATCTAACTCTCAAACGCTAACTCTAAACTGGCACAGTGCATTTTCGTCGCACAATATTGGCTAAAGACACTGGTCTGTATGCAAATGTTGACGTCAGATTTCTCTCTTCTTCGGCGTCTTCTCCATATTTGCTATGCAGCTCAAGTGCGTGGGCTGTAAAGTTGAGCGGGGCATAAAGCCTCAATATACAATGGAAGCTGAATGTAGGCAAAATCCTGATGTAAGCAGATTTCCTCCATGTGCCGATTTTTACTACAATGAACCGTCCTTATAGCAGCAGTTCTGGGTGACTGCTGCGAATACTTCGTCAGTGAGGAAATGCAGCAAAAAGTAGTCACCTGTCAATGACCGATTTTCTCCACCCACCCAAATATACATTCATTGCAAAGGTTTATTCATTTGTTTAGACAGATTAGACGGGCCGTAACTCGGAGCAATTTTTGTATCCGGATTCCACTGTAACACCAATAACCCCCTTCTGTCAAAAATGCGCAATTGGCCTTTATTTAGAGTCTTCGCGAGACGATACAGGACAGAAAAATGAAGGACACTTTACCAAGCGTCGGTGGTTGCAGCCCGGGCTGCAACCGTCGTCGTACCTCAGGCTGGCGACAATGTTCCACTGACTCTGCCTCTTCTCAGCCACAAGTTGGAGCGAGGGACTTTGTCTGCGTTCAGGAGGGAAGCCAGGAACATCATGCGACGAGACTTGCCCTACCTCACGCACAAGGACAACATCATCAAGATCTTCACGGACAAGGTGCGTTGCAGTCGACGCTATGCGCACTGCGTCCATGTTCAACGTGGCCACCCACGTAAACTGACTTGCCTACTTGACTAAGTATTGAAAGTCCCTTAGAGGTCACATCGAGGCTAAAAGAGGTCGCATTGACCGAGGCCCAAAGCCATGACTCTTTTAAGTACGTACGTTGCAGGGTCAAGCACAGATTGTAGCCGCAGCCACCAAGTCCGGATCAGCATTGTGGAGATCGTGTCAAAGGTTGGAACTCCGTTTCAAGTATTACTTCCAGGTAAGTTGGTGTTGGTCACAAGTAAGGATGAGCAAAATTCTGATCCTCTCCATCAGCATCCGTACCTGAGACTGTTCGTCTGCTACGTCGTCATCTTGTGCAACTTGCTCATGTTCGCCGAGGACCCCGTCTCGCACAGCAAAAGAGGTGTGGATGACAACCTGGAGTTGACAATCATGGGCCTCCAGATTAAGCCTAGATGAGATCTAGGGGGTCCCTCTGCAAACCAGTCGTGCAGCTTGTACAACCCTTCTAATGCTGATCATCTTTGCAGAAGCCAACATTCCTGTGCTCGGTAATGTTTTCAGCTTCATGTTCACTAAATGTCCACCCGACTGGAGATGGGCGCTGTTCAAGGTGAGTGGATCTTCCATTTCAGGTCAAAGTTTCTACACTGTTTTTTATAAGGAACAAACATTATTCAAGGCAGTTCACTCTGATAAATAATAAATACTACGTGGACTTGTCCTCCCTTGCTATGGTTTTGTCGTAGCAGAGAACAAAGAAGGGTCGTCCCTCAGGTTGTGTACAGGGTGACTCAGATAAAGCCGGAGTGACTTCAAAATAACGTTGTGGTAGTTGTGTTGACTGTTGCTCGATCTTGTTCATATGTCTTTCCCAGACTCTCATTTAACCCTAGACTGAGTTTGTAAATAGACCCGATGGCATCTATGACGAGTATTTGGACAGTGGAGGTGACAACAAGTCATTGGCAGTTTACACACCACAAAATAAAACGTTGACTTTCCACCCTTGTGGGCTCCACTGTTCTGGACGTGGCCAAGGTGTCCTCAGTGAAGTACCAGTCGATCCGGACCGGGATTGTGTGCAATGTCCTCCAGACCCATCCAAGTCCGGCGATGAAAACAAATATCAATTCTGGTTTATATTCATCATCTTGAATGGAAACTTTTGATCAGAGCTTGATGCTATTCTTGTCTGACGTGACTGATGCCTCAGGTGTCCATGTGGCTGTTGGCCATCGCTTGCGGGTTGGTGGTGGGCAAGACACTCATTCATGGGATCTTTCTTAGCAGATTTCTCAGGCTCAAGATGTTTCGGGCAGACCAAGTATGTATCTAACTTGGTTCAGTTGATTATGTCCATGACGACGAATTTGCTTCGTGTTCCAGGGCTCTTGGATGGTCCAGTTCTTCACGGTGATCGTGTCCCTCTTCCTGTTTTCTCACGCCTACAACGTTCTGCTGGTCCTCATCCTCAACCAGTCCAAGAACTTTATGGTGGACTCCAGGATGTCCCTCTCCAGTTCAACGTGAGTGGCGCTCATGGTTTGCGTACATTGCAAACATTTATAGTGTATTTCGCTAGAAAACGACAAAAATGCCTCAGATTTCTTAAAGGCTTGATTCTGTGATTGTGCCACAGTTTTGCTGTAGTTTTTGTAGTGAATATTGACAATCTACCCTTTAAAGCGTGATGAAATGTGCTGCGTGCGGCACCTGGCTGGGTACTCTGATCACGGCTCTGATCGTGACGGACATGATGCTCCAGGACAACCTGTACCCGTCGTTCGCCCCGAGCCTCAGAGTCTTCTGGAGGAGTCACTCCAAGCTCCGCATCTGGTCATTCTGGATCTCCTCCATCGTGGCCACGGCCATCGCCATCACCATCATCACCACAGACTGGATCATTTGGGACAGACTCAATAGAGATTTCTTCGCCACAACTGGTAGGAATGTCACCAGCCTTAGCAGTAAAGTCTCTTTACGTTGTCCTTTGTACGTGCAGAGCTTTCCCGAGCATTTCTGGCGTCGTCCATCCTTGTGATGGATTTGGTGATCGTGATGCAGGACTGGGATTTCCCTCACTTCACCAACACGCTCGACATCAACTTGCCGGGGTACAACAAGCACACGGTCAGCTTCCAAACCGTGGAGATAGAGATTTCTGGTACGCTCGTAGTACAGGGTGCGGAATGGCCCTTCATGTCTTGAAATAATGTTGAATGGTCTGGCGACTGCGTACTCGATTGTGTGACGCTCCACGCATGACAGGACAACCTGGACAACCTGGACAATCTGGACAACCTGGACTCTTGGACTCCTGGACAACCTGGACCCCGCTAGCACAAGGCACATGTAGTCAGTCTTGATCACTCACACTTGCCCGATATCCCTCAGCGTATCACTGACCTCAACCTCGCCTAAGCAGGCAACCTCGTGACCACGACTGGGATCCCGAGGTTGACGTATCGAGTCATGAGCTGGAGAAATATATTATGTTTGACTGCAATGGCTCATATTTTCAATGCTGGTCAATATAATTACTCATCGACCAATCAAGATGTCAGTAAGGAAAGTTCCTTTTTCATTTTTTCACCCTGTGTCATACAGTGAATTTTGACAACTTATACTACCCATGGTCCACAGGCAAGTGGTTCAACTACGGGATCATCTTTCTGGTGATGCTGTTTGATCTGAACATGTGGAAGAACCAGATCTTCTACCATCCCTCTGCCTACGGTCAATACTCTGGTGTGCACAACAGGGTGCACACGGTCACCAATGAGACTATCCTGGCCACGGATGACGCAGTGCTGTGGACATATGAGGCGAGGTCGCAGATCAACCCGCAGACGAAGCTGCCGTACATCAACGGTGAGGCCTCATGAAGATTCCTTATAACTGGAGCTGGCTGGGGTCTGATGTAAATAAGCTATTTCTGCATGTTTCACCGTTATTTGCTTCTTTTAGGCACACCTGAATCTTTCTGTAACACAAAAGTTACTGACTTCACTTTTCAACCTTAACAAAAATATCACCTTTGCACCTAAGAACACGTACAAGAAAGTTCCGCAGAGAGAAACTCTTTGAAGACGACAATTTTCCTGTCACTCTTACAAAATGTTTGAACAAATTTTGGCACTTTTCTCAAATTTCTTCATCTGTTCTTCAACAGTTTGATTTCAAGTCAGGGCGCTCATAGATCGGTACCTAAGAATATTATTTGCATATTTCCTATCTTTGCCTCTATATTTGCAAAAAATTGCTCTCTCCCTTCCCTCTCCAAAGTCACCGTGGTACGTAAGTTAGGCTTCTTTATTCATACTGTAAAAGATCATCGTTGTCATAGAGGACATGGCTATGCACTCGCGCTTCTTGGGCTACTCCATGTGGATCAAGTCCATGGCCTTCATTCCCTGTCTCGTCGGCTTCGTCGTCTTCTTCATCACCATCGCGACCTACGGAAGGATCAGCAGGGATTCGGCGGCAGGGGCGGCAGGGGAGGCGGAAGGGGACAACGCAGAGGTGATCTAGAAGAAGAGCAAGAAGAAGATCGTGCCTATCTTCTTGTCCTTGTTGTGTGCCTGGTATTGACGTCGACATCCAAGACGTCTTTGCAATATCGCACTTGCATCAATTTACTTCAGTACTTGTAGTAAAAAACAATACCGCGCTGTAAGTTTGTTTGTTAACAAGGCATTTTTTGTTTACTCACCTGTTTCACTTACTGCGAGCGTGGGGTCAAATGATGCTTTACCACATATTTGAGTGAAAAACGTTTGTAAAGTGAGAAAAAACGTTGGTAAAGTACTTTACCACACGCTACAGAACTGCAGAACCCACAGAAATTAAATGTTTGGGGCAGCCAAAAAAAGGGAAACAAAAATGCCATGTTAAATGACAAACGTCATTCTCATAAAGAAGCACAACGATTTCAGTTTTTGCAGCTCTCGAGGCAGCTTGACGTCAACTATGCCTCTAGGGCTGCAGAATCTGAAATCATGTGTAAAGTGCTTCTTTACGAGAATGACGTATACAATTATTATCGGTGTTGTTAGACTGTTTTAGTCGGTATTTTTAAATACACTTCTGCTGGTCACTCCAGAAAGACCGCGCAATGACGAGTTAATACCAGAGCTCTTAGACTGTTCCGCGCCTCCGTCATTCACAAAGGTCGCGATGAGCGGGTTAGAGCCCGCTGCCATGAACAACGTCGCGATCTCCAACGCTTTTCTAGGCGGGAACCTCTTCGCCCCCAACCACGAATGCGTGGTCACGTAGGAGGAGCTCATGAGGGAGGTCTTGGGCGATTTCGTGGCCCCGGAAGACGAAAAACAAGTCCGACGACTCGTGCGAGCAGGAGTGACGAGAGCGTCTGGCAAAGCAGTCATCAGGGACTAGGAAGTCGTGGATAAGGCGGTGGCCTTTAAGTTAGTCCGCAACACAACCCGGTAGAGGGGTTGATCTACGAGGGCCTAACTGCAGCGACGTCACCAAGTTGTTGCAGGACCCAGAAGGAGACTAAATGATTCATGATGATCAATCCGTTGCCATTGTAAACCGTCGACGCCAAGTCAGGAATTCTTTGTTGGCCAGGGGCACCGTGGACAAGGCTGAGGCCTTTGCGTCGCCAAACGTCGAGTACAACGTGGAGAGCCTAAGCATGGCGAATCTTCCAAGAACCTGAGATGCGATCTGGAATCCAGCCTTGCTTTTCTCGTCTAGCGGATGTCGGTCGCCAATGGCGTGGTGACCATGAGAGGCCGGAGGAGTTTCGCCTGAAACATCTGGAGGACGACGCTCAAGTCAGAGGATCCGCGTAAAGGTTGCAAATGTCAGTTTCGTGTGCGTCCGGGCAAAGAGAAAGCGGAAAATGGTCCGGACTGACATTTAAGAACAGCAGAGGCCATTTAGTGACTGAACTGGTGAAAGACTCGATCTCACTATTTTGTAATCAGTGTAACCATCCTGTGGCATTTAGCCTAAAGTAAATTTTCTAATTTGTATGTTAACTATAAAATTCCATTTTTTGTTGCTGCTTTTTCAGATGACGTCAGCGGACGTGAACAGTTACTGTTCACATGTATCATGTTCTCTAAGTCCAGAGAAGCTGGGACCACAGTTCGTTCCTTCGCCTGGGCTTAGCCGAGTCGCGAAGGCATCTCCTTCGCGTTCTCCGAGGCCAACAACCCCGAGGGAGCGAAGCCACGGAAGAAGAAGACCTTGACCAGTAAGCGACGTGTTACGCATGCAACACACACACTCATCACAATGACAGTATTGCTACTGTATTTCTCTCACATGTCTGTCTCTGTCTCTTCCTCCGGAGCACTCATCGCAAGGAAGGGACACCCGGATTCCGAACGAGCAAAGGTTCGGATCAAGTGCTTGAGGAGCCACTTGTGAAAGGGGCGGTAAGAAGAAAGTTCGTTGCCCGGGGGTGGACTGCAGGAAGGGTCATGCCGGTGTCGGCAGTGCCCGCCGGCACATTGGCCCCGACCACCCAGAGCAAAAGACCCCAATGCTGAAGAAGCGTAAGCGTAACTGTGGCCGTGTAGCGCGCGAGTGCCCCACGTGTGGCGTGACGGCCCAGAACGTCCAACGACAGGCCGCCTCGTGCAGGGACAAGTCTGCCTTGGCCGCTGCAGGGTCCCCACGGCCAAGTCGCTCCTGCCAACCTCCACCGTCATTTCGCCCAGCCCCAGAGGCTGAACAGCAGCCTCCTGAACCGGAGCCCGAGCGAGCGAGGTAGCCCTGGTGGGAGGCCGAAGACGAGAATGTCGCATCTCTCCTTGATGACTGGGCGGTTTCGTCCGGGGAAAAATTAGGTAAAGTTTCATTCAATGCAACAAAAGCTCAACTCACACACTCCTCATATTGTCCTCCAGGAAGCTGCACACGAGCCAAATACAGGCAATGTCTACGCGGATACTTCGGCTTTCTGCGCCGGAGACAAAGCTACTTTGCAGGTACTGAGGCGAGGCGCAGCAGCGCCGAGGGGTGCGCCCTGCGCCTCATGAGTATGTGGTAGAAGTCACTGCACCGACGGCCAAGAGCAATCTTATATATCGTTCCATGAAGTCCCTTTATGGATATTTGATACGGGATTTCGACTCTTATCCCACAAGGGTAGACCGGCACCACCTTGCACTCAGAATGCGACTTGAACAGCTCCAGAAGAGCTGCTCGGATGAGGTTTTGAGCACTTCCAAAGCGGCCCAGCAGGACCTCGATGAGGCGGTCCCAGAGACGTGCTGCATGTCCTGCTCGGACCTGCTCATGTGCGTCACAAAAAGTTGTGAGAGCCAAACAGCTACTTCAGTGTTTCGTCCATGCTTGAGAGGATGCTTCGGAAATGTTAGTATTGTGAAAAATTAGTCCTCCCAAGGAAAAAATACACATGACTTCGATTTGTGGCAAGAATCTGGGCGTTTCATAGAAGGATGAATCAGTTCTGCAGCTCTGTTTAAGTTTGGTCCCTAAGAAGGTGTTCAAATTTCAAAGGCCATGGGGTAAAGCAGAACACACTTTGCATCACTTTCATTTCACTACAGGTTTTTAGCTATCGTCTTGAAAGTAACTAAGTAGGTTCGTATCAAGTTTGTAATGTTGACCTGACATCCCTATGTATATCCTGTGTTTTTTTAAAACTGAGGGCAGAGAGGGGACTCTAGAAGGTCAAACTTTGTGGGAGGAAACTCTGCTCCAGTATTTAACTTTGATATTATCAAAAATCGAGCAGTCCTAGAGCAAAATTGCAGATCAGTTCGGTTTTGGAAGAGCTTCTTAGATTTCCATAGAATGGGTCAACCACTTTTGTAGCTCAATCCAGTCTAAAGTGATGGCTGAAAAAAGGAAGATGCACTTCCTTCACTACATACAGAACATTTTCTTCAGGAAATGAGAGTTGTACTGGCTGTAACAGTGGCTAATGCCAATTTTTATCCCGAAGAACTACAAGTGACACTTTCGAACTAGCCTTTTGAAACTTTCTCTGAGGTTAAGATCTTATTGTACTACTCTTCAGGCAGAACCGCATGTGTCCATTGAGGTCACTTGAGGCCCAAGGACTTGTGTTACCATACATGATGTAAACCCTGCTGAGCACTTGAAAACTTAAAAACCCTTACCTTTGTTCCTTCGTCTCTCCCAAATTCTTGTGTCCTTTCTCTTGTCTCCGCCACTTCGCCCTCCGGTTGGAGAACCAGACCTGCACGCGCGCCTCCGGGACGGCGATGATAGTCGCCAGACGCTCCCGGACGTACAAGTCTGGGTAATGGGACTTTTCAAATTCTGCAACAAGTTGCACACTTTTAGTTGCTCATACAGCACAATAGTTGCATGGCAACAGTGTCTGCTCACACACGCACACACACACACACGCGCACACAAGTGTGTATCACATTGGTATGCAGTATGTGTACGGTAAACTTAGACTGTTTCAGAAATCGCCAAGAATATGTTCCGGCGCATGAGGGATCTTATTATTGTTCATTCAATCATCCATCTTCAATGTTTGCTTGGCAGTGGCCCCTTGGCGGCTGCGGAAGCCAAGGCAGGTCTTCTTGATGAAGTGCGCGGACTAGTTGGCCACCTACAGAGGCCAAGAGTGGGTCGACGGCACTGCGGCGGACAGCTCCATCATCTGGAGTGGAAGGTCTGTCTGTCTGTATATGAGCAAAGTCTTGCTGGGATCGCATGGTTGATGACCACGACTGTTTGTTTGTTTGGCCTTCAGTCAGTGTGTCTGTCCTTGCCTATTTCGCGCATGCTTTTGCAAGATCTCGCCAATTTTGCCACAGTCCAACTTTACCATACCCATACTGCTGCGCGCGCACAGTGTGCACACCGACGAGAAGAGCAAACTCCCACGCTGGGCTACGACCCGTCTTTCTCTCTCTTCACACTGAGCATGTTCGTGTGCGTCGTGATCACCGCCGTCGCCGCCGCCGCCGCCGCCACCACCACCTTACCTCTTTCTAAAATGGCTATTTGAGCGCTGGTAAAGGAAGTTCGATTTCGCTGGAATTTCCTCGCGTGGTGATGCAGCAGAAGTGGTCCTGGGACAAAATAGACTCGTGTACAGGGTGTCGCGAGAGCTCTTTGCACCCCCGGCCGGTGCCTGCAGCGAAATGAGTGAAAAGACTCTCGGGACACCCTGTGTGTTAGTTTTTTTTGTGAAAGGACCCGTTGAAGCGTGCCAAATTCGACCGTTTAGAGCGGTTATCAAAGCACTCATGCATCCCTGCTCTCACCCCAACCACAAATGGAGCAATGTGCAGTGGGGCGAGAGAGCGATAGCAAATGCTGTGTGTGTGTGAGTGCGTGCGTGCGTGTGAGTGAGTGCGTGTGTCACAAAGAGGAAAGTTGCTTTCGGAGTCAGAGCGAAAAAGAAGACACAAGAGTCCCCCTTCACCGAAGTAAGTACATATGCGGTACTAATATGTTTCTGGAAGTTGGTGGTCTGGCTGCCAACACCCGACACCTCCATCCTCCCCGGGGAGTTACACGTCATTAAGCAGTCGCCCCTCTCCATCATCCCCGCCTGCTCCCGCGTGTTATTCGGCAGATAAGAAAGTGGTGACATAAAACTTATTGGATGCTGACGTGCGGGAGGAGGAGGAACAAGGATCGATTCTCCATTTAGTTGCAATTTTTGTACCTTGGCCGTTGAGGTGCTGTCTGCCGTCGTTGCCGCTGGCGAGGCAGATCCCGCCGTCGTCCGTCCACGCGCCCCTGTAGAACGTCGCACAGGGTGTGAGGGCGGAAATGTCAACAGATGTATTACACAGAACTTCATAGAAAATGACAAGGAATCGTCGATGAAGTTCCTTCTGGCCTCACAACAGGGGAGAGGCACCAACACCGGCCAATATTGTCAATGCCTTTGTGGGGTTGGGGATCTTGATGAAGTTGTACCCAGTGTCCTCATCCATCCACACTTGAGAAGCTTTTCCATGCACACCCCGCATAAACTGCACACGGAACAGCAAGACGCCCCTGGTGAACTAGTACAGGCTGTTGGCAGGCCAAAAGGAATCGACGTAGTCCTTAAAGTTGTATGTAGCACAACTCTTTGCTTTTTGCTCTGACACTTCTTAGTGACATCTAGCGAAGAACAGAATATTTTTCCTAATATTAAACGTATTAAGAACAAATAGTTTTTTTAATTTCTCGTCTTAGTAAAAGCTTGATCTCAATCTGTTCAAAGTCTAACTTTGTGCTCGTTTTTCCACCAACACTTTATGTATCAGTGAGAAGAAAAGTCGCAACCACAGCATCGGTTACACATGCATTTTTGAGTCTCTGCCTCTTTATAAATTATGATAACTGGTAATGACTCACTTGAGTTTCTCTTTGGTATCATAATAGCCGGCTTCTTGCAGTCTGCAGGCTACACTTCTCAGGACACGATTGATGGATGAAACCTGCGTGAGGAATAATAGAAAATACATATTTGCATGCAGATTTTGCATGCAATATCCGTATTTTTTTTTTTTGCACTGACACTAGGTGCGCATTCTGCGTTGCAGACACCTTCGGTGATCAGCTTGTCCCTGATCTCCCAGGCGAAGATGGACGGGCAGTCGTTCTTGTAGCACTTCACCTTCTCCACCACGGCTGATGTGGCTACGCGGGGCTTGGAGCCGCCGATGGCCTTCGGCCGGATGGAGCCGGTCTCGTAGTACCTGAAACACCAGGTATCAACTGTCCAGATGCACACATCACACGGTTCTCCACAGGGAAGGGGTGTCTCTTTTCACTTGAATCGAAGACGTAAAAGCTGTTGACTTTACAAATTTCAATCCGGACCCAAGAGTAAAAAATATCAAAACGAGACTAAACCAGGACTGTCCAATCTCTGTCGGATTTGACACTGCAAAAACAGGACTGTCAGCAAAGCCTAAGAACTCTTTCGCTCTGTACTGGACTTCCGACAATGCGTGTCTTCGTCATCGCGTATGACGACATCTTTTTGACGCTATTTCAAATCTTTGTCTATCAACTGAAACTGATTCCGTGTATAAGCGTTGTAATGGCCATGTATGTGGTTTGAGCAAATGGATGGAGGCTTAAAAGGCGGAACCTTCATGTTTTCAAACTTCCAGGGTGATTCCAATGATCGTGTTCGACCACGAATCTAAGGGACGACGTCTGTCATTCTCGAACAGATGAGCAAGGATGCACAATTCATGGGGAGATCACGCATGTTCCAAATCCACGCGTGTTCCGCACAACTCTGCCGGGGCTCCAGACTCCTGCGGAAGGAGTGGGAATCCGTGTTCCACGGGACATCATTCCAACCCTGTGGCAAACCTGGGCAAATGGGCCGTGAAGGCAAAAAAAAAGTCAGTTCCAACGAGAAGTGTGAAAATGAGATACCACTTATTGGTCTTCTTCTGGCAACCAAAGAAGTCATTTTTCTTTCAAAAATTGACTGACTTGTCCAAGGACTGACAGTAGCTTGCAGTAGAAAGCAGAAAAAGTAGACAAACCATTGAAAAACTAGACAAACCATTGAAAAGGTAGACAAACCATTGAAAACTAGACAAACCATTGAAAAGGTAGACAAACCATTGAAAAAGTAGGAAAAACAGCGAAAAAAGTAGAAAAACAGCGAAAAAAGTAGACAAGCAGCGAAAAAAGTAGAAAAACAGCAAAAAAAGTAGACAAGCAGCGAAAAAAGTAGAAAAACAGCGAAAAAA
>JAAUXU010079042.1_pt1 | contig 47255 bp, 51 predicted proteins | sample 7278151 | NCBI WGS metagenome assembly JAAUXU01 (sample SAMN14350113, study PRJNA611818) | marine sediment metagenome | isolation source: surface marine sediment (1.8m) | place: French Polynesia: Moorea | collected 2018-08
GTATTATGCAACTTTAAATGCATTTGGGCATAGCTTGAACTCCTTTTTTTTCACTTTCATTTGACTACCAAGTCTTCAAATAGGATGTGGTTAAAAATTTTGGACACCCATGGGGAATTCCAATTTTTGACCTAGCCTAATATATACATATCTGCAGGCGCTTGCTTGCGGACTACCAGCATGGAGTTGACGATAAAGTCCTTTCATGGTGCAAAAGCACTCACGTATGTGCCTCCAGCTTGCCCGGATCTTGTTGAACATGATCTCGTCTTTGTTTCTAGACACCAATTGGGAAGTCATGTGTTCCAAGTATGATCAGCGTCGACTCAACTCCTTCGTCCAGTTGTGCTTCCTTTGTACGCTTCTGTCCTGCGTCCACCACAGCCACCAGGAACAGCTAGAGGGCTTTCAGTCCCCATACCAAGTCCTGGTCGACAACTCGACGACACCGTCGGATCAGTGGCTTCCGAAGATGATACCCAACGAGCATGACCACCACCACCACCACCACAGCGATCTTGACGCCTGTCCAGAGGGTCAAGAGAAGAGGAGAGACGCCCACGGAGAAGCTTACTGTACAGAAGGCGTCGCTTCTCCGGAGATATGGTTCTCCGCTCTCGCCGCCGTTGTCGTCATCTCTCTCTGCAGCGTCTTCGGTGTGCTCGTCGTTCCAGTCATGCAAAAAGTCTTTTATCAGGTAAGGTTTCCATTACATAGCAGGTGTCATTTATTACAGTGGTCTTCACTGTACCAGCAGATTGGTGCCCTTACATGAATAGCTTTAATCACGCATGGTGGGAAGACTCCATCGTCGAGTGTTCATTCCCTACTAAAGACTTTTAAGTTGGCACAATAGCAATTGTAATAACTATGGAGAATATGAATTATAGAGTTTGTTGTTGATGTGCGTCACTTTCTCCAGCATTTGATCCAATTTCTGGTTGCCCTTGCTGTGGGTACCTTGTCCGGTGACGCCATGATGCACTTGTTCCCTCACGCCGTCCTGTACGGCAGCGGCCTCTCTCATGATCAGAGTCAAACACTTGAGCGTCGCATGGTCTGGCTCGGATTCTTCGCCCTCGTCGCCTTTCTTGTCTTCTACGTGCTCGAGCGCTTCATCAACATGTGGGGAGAGTCGAAGGAGAACAGCAAGAAGAAGCACAGCGAGGAGAAGAAAAAACGAGTACGTGTTGTGCGCTCGGGACACCGAGCCAGTAGCAAAACCGTCGGGCACAACCAGTGCAAGAACAAGTACAGCTCGTACTGTGTCTCGGACGTGGAGGACGGGCCTTCGCTCAGGGAACCTCTCCGAGAGGGAGGCAGCGGTGGACATGTTGGTAATGGCAACAAGCCGGAAGATGACGTCGTCATCATAGCCACCAAGATCAATAACGCTCACCACGAGGAGGCATTGACGGAGAAGTCGCTTACCGACATGGACACTTCTTACGACACCGTCTTCGTGAGGGAACACGAGATCCAACACCACGGCCACAGTCACGTGCACTCACACATCCATTCGAAGCCGGATTCAATTTCCTCCGTAGGTAAGCAAGTGTCAAGGACTTACGATACATAGAATACTCATTGTCTTTAGTTGACATTTGTTTGAACAAATCCACTGACTCCGACTTGTTCACCAGCATGCCCTTATTGTTGTACGGACTAACGATGTCCTGTTATTACTTTTTCTTTCCAGCTTGGATGGTGATAATGGGCGATGGAATCCACAACTTGGCCGACGGTATCGCCATAGGCACAGCGTTCACGCAGTCCACGATCTTCGGCATAGCCACGGCCATCGCGATTTTGTGTCACGAGCTGCCTCATGAAATAGGCGACTTTGCCATGCTGCTGAAGGCGGGCATGACTGTGAAGCAAGCCATATTTTATAATATCCTCAGGTAGGAAAGGGATGATTGCTCTCTACTCCCAGAAATTTACCAAGATTCTTCACTTCAGTTCCATTCTGGCCTTCATGGGTATGGTCATCGGCATCTTGTTGGGCAGCGTGGAGATCCTGAGCTCGTGGATTTTTAGCGCCACAACCGGGATTTTCCTCTACGTGGCGCTGGTGGACATGGTGCCGGAGCTGAGTTCCGGTCACTCTCATCCATATTCTGAGGAGCCTCAGCCCCAGGCGGATCACTTCTACTTGGAGCTGGTGCTGCAAGTCCTTGGCATGGGCTTGGGAGTCGGAGTTATGCTCCTCATTGCATTATATGAGCACGAACTGAAGGACGCCATTTCTTAATGACGCGGTTGTAATGTCGACGTATTAATAAGTAAATCTCTATGTCTGTATGATGTGGCACGAAAAGGCAAAAGACAGCATTTGGAACCGCCACCCCAACGTCGTTTCCTTTTCGTACGCTCTTTAATAATTAGCAAAGGTGTGTAAATTCATCCAGAAAGATCCTATCAAGTATTGTTCTAATGTTGCAACCGACACTACGTGTACATGTGTGCAACAAGGCTTTGTAACAAGTGTTGTTCTTTGTTGGTTCCTCGATCTCTTGACTCTGGTACAAAACCCAGGGGAACGCGCACGAAAACAAATGACCACCTCAGCGAGGCAAAACCGCAGCCCCAAAAATACAGCAAGACACTAATTTCCTCCAATCACTAGAGAAAAAAGATGCTCAAGTTATTCTGAAGACTTAAAGAATCACTGCTGCGCGAGGCAACACTAACTCAGGTGTCTTGGCAATAGACTGAAGTCACTTGAGCTTAAATCTATCATTCAAATGTTCGTCCTAACGATCGTCATCCATCCTGAGCTTCCTCCAAGAGAGCTTCGTGTCTGGACGAGACGCACAAATTCAACAAGTGCTGCCTACAGGTTGAAATAAGGGCACGCAGGGGGAGGGAGGGAAGCCAACAACAGCGTACAGAGTGAGGGCCATGAAGCACACGGCTCACAGGCTGCTGCTGCTGCTGCTTCAAAGAACATTACGTCGAGGGAAATCCTAAGAGAACTGGAATCGTCCAAAAGGATAAACAAATCTATAACATATTCTAGTCTGCCTTGGCCCTCCAACAGAGGAACAGACACATCTTCTTTATAGTTTCATAAAAAAAGAGGTTAGATTTCAGTTTCTCGGCATTTTATGCATAAAAAGGTTTGCAAGTCCAGAAATTTTTCACCTGTGCATAAAATGCCGAACCTCCGTGATAAGAACACAGATAAGCTGTAAATCCGCACACAAGAAGAGGGCGTGAGTGTGTGTGTATGTGATTTACTGCCTGTACTGTTGTGAGGACTCCACCATGTTCGACGTCTTCGGCTCCGTCAAGGGGCTCATCAAGCTAGACTCAGTCTGCATCGACAACAATGTCTTCAGGCTGCACTACAAGGTATTAAAATCGGTAGTTATGGCGAGTTTAAAATGACTCCATAAAGACTTTTAAGGGTCGATCAGGCTCTAACGAATTAAATCCTGGAACGAGTCTTCACAAGAGATTAAATTCCTTGAACCTTTTTCTGGCTGTTAACTGAAACCAAGTTATTTTTTGACTCAACATGTCCATGGTCATATTCGTCCAGAAGTGACCGTAGACATCTTCGGCACCGAGAGCTACAAGAATTGACAAGGGCCACGTTGCCCACACGATGGGCAGGGAGATTGTTACACAAGATTCAAGTTTTCCTCACATTTTGGGTGGTTGGGAGGCAAAAACATTATTTTGCTGAAGCATGGTATAAATATTCTAACTTTAATAGGCGACGTTCGTGATCTTGATTGTGTGCTCGCTGCTGGTGACTTCTCGTCAGTACATCGGCGACCCGATCGACTGCATCGTAGAGGAGATCCCCAATAATGTGATGGACACCTACTGTTGGATCCACTCTACCTTTTCTGTTCCCAACACTCCCGAAGGCGTCGTGGGACACAGCGCGGCCCACGTGGGGGTCGCGCCCCCCACGGACATCAGGGAGGGAGAGGAGATCAAGTACCACAAGTACTACCAGTGGGTGTGCTTCACCCTCTTCTTCCAGGTGAATTAACGAGAGAAATTTGCCTGAAACAATGAACTGCTTCCTTATCTCGATGGCCGCGGTCAAGAACGAAGCGAGTTGTGCCGGTTGAAAACATACTTATTAACTTATTTATGTAAACCGGCCAAAGGCTGAACCTTACAAAGATCTTTTTTCCTTTCAGAAGTGTCTGTTAGATAAATATTTTCAAAATTTACCCAGAAAGAAAAAAACTGGATGTCACAGCCGTAGGGAGTGATGACGTAGACAGTTGTTAGGTCGGGTTAGGTATTTTGTAATCTCCCCTCGACTGGCAAGAGTCGCTTTCCAGTGGCAATTGACTAAATTATAATGGGACTATTTTTTAGGCTCTGCTGTTTTACATCCCTCGCTATCTGTGGAAGACTTGGGAGGGTGGGAAGATGAAGATGCTGGTCCAAGACATGAACGTTCCCATTGTCGACCACGACGTCAAGAAGGATAGGCTCAAGCTCCTCGTCGACTATTTCACCGTCAACCGTAACAACCACCAGTTCTACGCGCTTAGGTTTTTCTTCTGCGAACTGCTTAACCTTGTCAACATCGTGGGTCAGATCTACTTCATGGACTTCTTCCTGGGTGGAGAGTTCACCCAGTACGGATCAGACGTCCTTGCCATGTCCGAGCTGCCTCCGGAGGAGCGCGTCGACCCCATGTCAGAGGTCTTCCCCAAGGTGAGTTTTGTGTCGACTACGGTGTGCGCGGGAAATAGCATTAACAGCATCGACTCAGAGCTCTAGTACGAGAGCACGGAATGAGCTAAGTTTCATATATATGAATAGGAAATTGCAGTCAAAGTCGATGACTCAGATTTGTCTGGAAGAGTACTTGCTCATGACAATAAGGAAAAAAACATGGCCAGTCTGCATTCATTATACCACACCTCCGCACGATAAAGTACTGGACAAGCACAACAGACAGACACAAGAAATTCGGCCGTTTTTGCAATTTTGAGGGTGCTTTTTTTCCGAATTAGTTGAGGTGATATCGTTACATCTTTAAGCATTATTTCCAACCAGTCAACACCCTAAGCACAACCACATGTTCTAAACATCCCCCTGCACTGTGAGGGTTTGGTCCCATTCCAGCTTCGACAAGTGTTTCTATTGGCTTTCAATAATACAGTCCTATCTTTTCGACCCTAGTTTTTTGTGAATTAGGCGCAGAGCCCATATTGTTCTTGAAGTAATCGGACACGTTGAGTCACTGTTGGAAACATTCAAAGTGCCCGGTGACGACTGGAGCTCGGCCGGACGCACCCTGTAGTGTCGCTTCCCTCTGGTATCTACACTGTGGTCGGCAAGATTACTGCTGGTCATAGCAACTTATGGGGAATATTATTTGGAATTCCAACAAAACAAAAGATTCCATCGCGTGTAACTGTCTCCCCTTCCCAAGGTCACAAAGTGCACGTTCCACAAGTTCGGTCCCTCCGGCACCGTGGAGAAGTTCGACGGCCTCTGCGTGCTGCCGCTGAACATCATCAATGAGAAGATCTACATTTTCCTCTGGTTCTGGTTCATCATCATGAGCATCATCACGGGAGTGCAGGTCGTCTACCGCCTCATTACGCTCTTCACTCCGCGCCTGCGTCAGACACTTCTGCGTGCACGAGCCAGGTTGGCGCCGGCATACCAGGTGTGACCATTGCAATATGCATCAGTATCAGTTATGCTCAGATAACGGACTTTCAGGTGATCTTTTGAGCCATTCGCTTGCTTTTTGCAAGTGAAAAAGTCAAATTATCGGAAAAATACGGTTTAAGGCAATCCCTTAATAATAAGCGGGTCTAGTTTTATAATACACAAGTATGTTTATGCAAAACTATTTTAACAGGTCGAGACTGTTGCGCGTCGCTTGTCCCTCGGCGATTGGTTCCTCCTGTATCAGCTTGGCAAGAACATTGATCCGCTTATCTTCAAGGAGTTCATCCACGACCTGTACAAGAAGATGGAGGGCGGTGTCTCCGGCGCTGGTGGAGCAGGTGGTGCCGGCGAAGCGCTTACGTAATAAAGTTAAGCTGATTTTTTTACCTTTGCGACCATTGTATACTTAACAGCATAATAGATGACAGAACGCTAATAAACTCTGCTACAGAAGGATGCAATGATCACCTTCTTACTAATGACGGATGGGAAGAGTCCCTAAAATCACCATCCAAATCGGGTTTTGAACAGGGAGACTTTGAGATCCTTGCCAACGTGGAAGTCAAGTCCGATTCGAATCCTGAGATTCACATCGCATTAACTTAATCCGGATCCTCAAAAATTTTCTGTCTGCTCTTGATATCAGTTGCAGAGACTCCAAACAGCGCTCCACACAAACTGAATCTCCACATAGAGCCTTTTTGGGAGAATCAGTTGCGTTATTCTGAGTTTTGAATGCAAGATTCACCACTTGTGATACGAATTTTCAAGAACTGGATCCCACGACTGAAATCCCGGACTGAAATTCCTGATCGAGGTGCTGGCTTGAAAGTGAGCTTTTCTGGTACGATTCATTCCCATCAACGATCAATCTCATTGCGTCTCTTCTTCTTTTTCTTCTTTTGTTCCGGATCACGAAGAAGGTTGCGGTTGCAGCTATGCCCAAGACCACCAGGATGCCCAGAATGATGAAGGTCAACTCGCTGACGCTCAGGGACTCCTGGAGTGAAATTTTCAATTAATATTCCAGTGCAATGTTCGGACATCAACTGGAGGTTAACTTTAATGAAATGGGCAATTTTGCATATGTCATACTAACACGTCTTGGTAACTATCATAAGGTGTCAGGGAGCCACCCTCAAGCGACCTCACCTTGTCTTCTCCGTGGCTGTCGACGGCACCGGTCACTGCAACATTGGAGACAGGACTGATGTTGCCCTCGTCGTCGACTGCAGTCACAGTCACGAAGAAGGGACCTTTGCCAGAGGCGATGAAGGTGCCACTGACAGAGGTTCCGGCTGCCACCGGCAATAACGACGAATCCACCAAGTCGTCCTCCGTGACCGTCACGAGCACTGGCAGTGACGCCGAGGAGTAGGAAAGGTTATAAGAAGCAGCTGAAATAGAGAGAAACTTTTTTCAAGAGCCATCCCCAACGTCAGTCATTGTCATCATAATCTAATATATAAAGCAGTAGGACTTTATGTAGTCTGTGTGTCTGTCTGCCTGCATAAACCAAGTCAAACTGTCGCTTCCTGGTACTTTTGACTTGGTCCAGCCAGTTCAAAAGCTGGACCCCCTGCCCTATGTATAGTGTGTGTGAATGTCTGTCTCTCTGGCCATGGGGACTACAGAGGCGGGGAACTACAGAGGCGGGGGGCTACAGAGGCGGCGACTGCTGAGGCAGGGACTCTAGAGACACAGACTGAACAGGCAGTGACTTTATAGTCGGGGGCTTCATTGGAACTACCAGCGAAGCGGGTCGGATCTGCTAGTGCAAAACATATCGAAAAGTCACTTTAAATAGCCGCAGATATAGCACGGCAGTACATATATCTCACGGCCAACTGACAATTCGAAATAATAACCGTCCTGAAAAGATAGCCGCGTGTCATTGGCAAAAAAAAAACCAGCTGGGGGTCTGGACCACGATCCCCTAGTCGGAGGACGAGAAGAACACCATTGACGTCTCATATGAAGCTGAGGTTGAGCCAGACACAAACAACAATCGTGCCTGATGTATATGAGGACGCTGATGATACTGCGCAGAAAATTTGTCTGATGAAATAAAACTTACCTTGCTCGATCAAGTCTACATTGTATCAATGCAGTTGCCGCCCTTGAAAGTCTGAACACGCTGCAAAATCTTCTAAAAGCCGCGGCTGTTAATAGTGACTTTACGATATATTTACATTATACACACTGTATATGATGTCAAATGACACAATGAGCTCACCATTACGTGACAAAAGTCAATTTCTTACCTGTGCCAACGTCAAAGTCGTCCCCAGGAGCTGTGAACTCGACGAAAACAATCGTTCCGTTGTCCTTTTCCTCGATCAGCGAGGCTCTCAGATCTTGAACGGCGCTTGGAGGATAAACGTCTCTGACGACCAAGGGTCCTACATCATCTGTTAAGGGCCCAACGTTGCCGTCATTGTCCACGGCTCTAACTGTGAAGAAGTTCTCCTTGTCCGCACCCACGGCCAAGTGCTTCACTTTCACACTGACGGAGATGACATCCAGGTCCTGAGAAGGTTTCTCCAGACTACCCGAGGCCAACATCGAGTCCACAATCAACGTGAATTTTGACATCGGAGAAGTGGTCGAGACAAGCAGCTCATACGAGGAGGCTGAAGAACAGCATTTTTCTGACAGAGACCTTTGAACAAGGGCAAAAATAACTGCAGAATCGCACCTTTTCCTTCGACTCCGTCGTCTCCAGTGGCGCCAAATTCAATCTCGACCACGGCTTCGCTTTCAATGACTTCGTTGATGACGAGCCCATTGATTGATCCGGGATCGATGACGTCGCTGATGCCAACAACGACCACGTTCGAGACTTCACCCGTGTTTCCTACATCGTCAACCGCCCGAGCCGCGAAGGCCACCGACATCTCCATACCGAAAGACGAATTTAAGAGCTGAAAATCCAGATCAATACACTATCAGTAAGTACTCACTCATCCAGACAGTACTGACCTCTTGGTGAATCACTACGAAATTCTCGTAGGGGGCCTAAAATCTTACGTCAGTTATTGCTCTCAGTAATAACTCAGTTGGTGACTTGATCCAGGCGACATTTGGAAATTTCCTTGACCATTGCAAGCCTTCTCGTGAAAAGTTGCTCTTTACTTGCCCTGCGTTACGCCAACCAGACCTACAGTTTATACCGTATACCTCAGATCCATTGACGACGTCGATGATTATGTTCTTGACGACTCCTGGGGCCACCGGATCAAGGTCATCGGATTCTTGTGCCAGAGCCTCTGGGTCCAGGCGAGTCCCAGAAGAAAATGAGGTCAAGAGAGATTCGGGGCCCGACGAGGAGAGCCGGATCTCGTAGCTGGACACTGGAACAATGCTCATATTATTCGCTCGAGTCGTGGAACCCATAGTATGTTCTTGTGACGTGAATCCCATATTTGAATCTTGATATGGCAAGGATACGAAGGAGAGAGTCACAACATCCTGTCCAAAACTTGATTCTGATGCAAATTTGGACTTTGGAGATTCTAGAGTGTACCTTGATCATCAGGTGCTAGAATCACCAACAATGGGCAGCATTGGGAGGTAATTTGGCAAATTTTAGTTGCCAAAAAATTGACAGCACTTCTGGACCACTGAGAAGATTCAGGTCCAAGTTTACCTCTTCCCTGTCCGTAGTCATCCCCAGGTGAGGTGAACGAGATGGTGACTGCAGCCTTAGCTCGATCAAACAGTGCTCTCAGATCCCGGATCTTCCCTGGAGGAGTCACATCAACGTTCGAGGAAGATGAATTGCTCACCTGAGGAGGTACAGGGTGAGCCAAACGTAAGATACCACGTGACACCGAGTTGATGCAAGTGAACCAGTTCCAGTCGACAAGCTGTACCTTGATAGATCCACCAACTGCGTGCCTCTGGAAGCGTCCAGTCTTTTCCGTGCTGACATCACGAGTAAGTGCATCGCTCCCGCAGCAGATATCCGGATGCATCAGCAGGGGATCCAGCGGGTAAGCCTTGTCCAATCCTCCTTTAATGTCATATGTGTACAAGTGAACACCTGACCCTCTCCCCTCCAGACTTGAAGTGAAAAAACACACTAGTTCGTACTTCATAACGCGTTGTGTTACACTAAGGCTATGTAAGATAGGAGGCGATCATGAGTTTTCAATTCATGTATCTCTCTGTAGTAACTTGTTGAAATGGAAAGACCCCCCCTTCAGTTGACACATGGGTTGACCCTCCCTCAACCGTATTCGACCACTTGTACACATATGCCTTGGATGACTTCGGTGACTTCTGCCACTCCCCGCACAAAACACTTGAGCGTGTATCTACTGTCCTCGTCGAACCCGGTGAAAAAGTTGCCGTAGATGCCGTCGTGCGCGGTCAAGTCCGCGTTCTCGCCATCGTCGAACAACGAAATCTCTATCGGGCTGGTCGAACCCTCTTCCTGTATTTGCGCCCTGTGAGAGTGTTTAAGTTAGGCACTTTCTGAAAATACTTTATTTTACGCCGTCCGTGATCCTAGTGACATCCTGACAGTTAAAACTTCTACACGCCACTGTCTTTCCTTCAATCCTTGCATGCTGCTGCACATGAGTGTAACCTTTAACTTTCAGCACTTTTAAACAATATTGCTCGATCCCTGTGATTGTTTAAATACGGAGTGTTTTTTGGCAGTGATCACCCTAACGAGTCATAGGAGGATAAAGTTGACTCACATCACGTCTGCGTAGATGACTGGGGAGTTTCCTTGAGTCACTTGAGCATAGATGGCGAGAGGAGATTCAAGGAGATCGATAGATTCTGTACGGAGACAATGTTACAAGGATTGCCATGTTTAAGCCAATTCGTACATGCCTGCGTTGATCCAACATCTTGTCTCAAACGGTAAAGTTCCTGGCTTGGCCTTGGAGGTTACGGCCACGTCCAAATAGTCCAGTTGTCCCGTGCTCCTCAAGCCGACTCCATAAGAGCCTTCCTTGAAGACAATTCAGACTCAGTTCGACTTCACTTGTGACTTGCCCTCGGGTTAATTGCCCTCGCCCTAGCCTCTAACCCCGACACCTTGGTGAATCCTTTGGATTCATGCTCCTAGCTGAGGTTAAAGGTTAAATATATCCCCCATTCCGCCCTCACGATGGACTCATTGGTGGATCTCCTTCAGTTCAATCCGACCACTTTGAAATGTGACTACTGAGAATACCGGCAAGTCAGCAATGTCGGCGATGAAGACCTGGGCCACGGTGCTCGAGTCGGAGAGCGTCACAGGTTCAGCTTGAGACTCCTCCCTGAACAACTTCACTTCGACCACCTGTGCCGAGTCCCCGAAGCTTATCTGCGATGTTCAAGAAGTCGTCGAGCGTGTAATAATAACCCAAGATGAAGGGCAATTACCTGAATTCGGATGTCCTTGCCAAGAGTTTTGTCTATGATGAAGCCGTCGAGCATCTGATCGGCAGATTCAGCGGTGTAATTTGCGCGGGAAGTCCTGACAATCTGGAAAGATAAGGTCACTACCACAAAATGATTCAATTGATGATTTTTTTACCGTGATGTTCACATCACTGGTTGGAAGCGATGGCTGATACGTCAGTGATCCTACCAGAGCATTGCTTAAATCTTCAACTCCGGACCCTGCAAGAAGAGGGATTATTCTAAGGGCATCACTTTTGTCATCACCCAGATGAACCCAGTGGAGAACGGTTGTCTTGACCGAAACGTTGCGCAAAATAGTGATCGTTACATTCGCCGTGCACAGTAAGCTTATCGCCAGTCTAAATAGGCTCATCACCAAAGTGTTCGAAACCCCGAACAAGCGTTATTTTAGTGTGGTGACTGAAGCGTTGAAGTTGGAAGCTTGAAAAAAATTTCCCTAAAAATATGCATTGAAACATTTGCCGTGTTAGACCTCACCCACGTCGCCGCAATCATTCTCGCCCGCATCTCCTTGGTCGTCCTCACTCATATCTCCAAAGTCTAATTTAGGTTACTCTCAAAAATTATAAATTCGGTATTGGTTTGTATGGTGATCAAACTGTTTGTGACGAAATTAATTTCTTCATGTGATGGCAGCATTGATTTTGAAGAGTATTTTTTGGAATATTTGTTTGGTGACTAAACTTGTAATGACTTGGGTCTTGAACTTTTAATTTATTGTCCACAGCATAGATACTAGTGACTAAACTATCTGAGACTGAATAATACGTAGCGAGAGCAGAGGTTTTTTTCAAGGAGATTCTGAAAATCCAGCGCATTTCTAGTAATCAGTCAGTGTGTTGACAAGCTAGATGTTTCTTTACCATCTGGAATGAAGTAGGTCTTTCCATTTGTGAGGACAGCTAAATTTTCCAGGTCATCAGTGACTCTATCTCTAAGGAGAGAATATTTGTTCTTTAACGACAAATTTTTCATTGTAATATGCAAAGTCGCTAACCCAAAAGCCATGGAGATCATCCTGACCCCGGACGCCGTGATCTCATCCAAGAGGGCCGGGTCATCCAGGTTCTGGTTTACATCGCTGTCTGGGCACTCGTAGACGCCATCAGTGAGGAAGATCATGACTCCCCCGTGTTCTCGGCGACGCTGAAGAACTTCCAGCCCCAGTCTAATCCCTCCGCCAAAGCAAGTTCCGCCGTAACTGTCCAAGGATAAGATGGCATCCACTAAGTGAGGCCTCGAGGTCTCATCTACCGAGGTCATCTCGGCCTCCACGCTACTGTCGGAGCTGAAACAACAAGAGACGTCCTTCAAGACCTGCAGCTAAGTGCATTTCAGTATGGTAATAACCTATATTATTACCAGATAGTTGCAGACTTTCTACTAACATAGCCTTAAAGCCTTCACGCGTATGTTTGTACATGTACCTGTGCTGTATGATGTGACTCCATACCTGAATGAAGTGATTCCCAAGAACGAGTCGTCCTGAAGCTCGAGCTGAATCCACTCTATGCACGCCTGCTTGAGCCTGTCCATGCGCGGTGTGCCGATCTTGTTGTCGTTCATGCTGCTTGACCGATCCAGGACGAGGACAAAGTCACCGTTAATGGGTGAGAGGATGCTGAAGACAATATCGGGCACAACTTCGTCGACAGAGGCTTCGACGTCGGCGAAGTCATCGTTGGCCGCGACCACGGCCCATGCGCTCCGGCCGCCGCAAAGGTCGTTCTGCCGGGTAGGCAGGGTAGCATCGTGCAGGTACGACCCGCCATCGTCGCAAAAGTCCTCAGCCTGGTAACAACAATTGGCAGTGAGGACGAAAGCGCAAAGGACGTTGCAGGACTCTGTGTTTCTTCATCGAGTTATTTTTGCCCCAGTAGAGAAACTCAAAGGAATATCAGCTTGGACGAAACATATGTCTACCTTGTGACCTCCAACGTTACAAAAAGGTCTCTACTCTCTGTGTCTTCAGCCCAATGAGAAAGCCCTCACTTCTACGTTCAATTCTGACCAAAAACCAGCATAAATCTGTATATTCAGCCAGACTTTCTCGTGTGAGTGGCACAAAGAAAGTGACACAACAATTCTGGAGAAGGATTTGGAAGAAAGCAGTCATACAGAAGGATTCATCATCATCTCAAAGACACTTTTGCTGTTACAGAACTTTGGGGGTGGGATGCAACTGCTCCGCGTGCATAACGTTAGTCATGCTAGGGGCAGTTTCGATGATCACAGCCTGCACCAGTCTTATCATTAACGAGGTGAACAATGACTGCAATGCTTTTGCAGCTCAAAAGCTAAGCATGTAAAACATACTATTTTTTAAGTGTCTTCTAACTCTTACACTGTAAAGCTGGATGCCATATCCAGTTGACCAATGTTATTGCCAAATGAAAAATTCCAGCAGATTTTTAGATTTTCTTTTGTTAAAACTTACTGACTGAAGGAAGTTGATGGCCATGAAGGAGCTCCGGACTTTGTTGTTGGATCCTTCGACCACAAAGATGCAATTTTTGTCCGGAAGGCCCGAGTCGGACTCATAGGCACAAGAGCCTCCATTGTAAAGGTCCCTGCACACACAAAGAAACCACTAGGACTTTCGTAGCTTCTCTCCCAGACATTTATCAGTTAAGGCCATTGAACCATGGGCAATCACTACAATTGAGATGCACACAGGCTGTACGAGCTTACATGAAAGTTCGGACAGGTCCACTTGGAGTCCCTTTTCACAGCTCAAACTTTCCAGCCAAGCCTGACACTCCTGGTAACATCTTTTAACTACCCAATCACTCAGCTTTCACTTCTGTCTGGGCGAGTTCAGTGTGCACACCAGGGTGATCTGGACTTACTCCATGTGTCCTTGCAGAGGAAAGTTTGTGCAGAAGCTGGGCTTTAAGGTCACTTCGTATCCGTTGACTCCGTACTGAGACTCGTAGTAAAAGAGAGGATAGAGCGAATCTCCAGGAAATCCGAACTCCTCGAAGACTCCGTAGCGAAACCTCGACCACTCGTGGACAAATAAATTGCCTACAACGATAAATTCCAACTTACTCTTCCACTGGCTAGTCTGATCCCATCCCTAAGCTGGTAAAGTTCTCTCAAATACTTGATCAAGGTTCAATCCCACTGCCCATATCAGTTATTCTATTGATTTAAATACAGGGATTGCGTATGACTTCAGTCATGTTACAGAAGCGCCAGTTGTAGAGTGCTTTCTGGCCTGGTGGTCACGTCACACCAGAGAGAATTTGGGCAACAGTGCTACATAGCAATCAATGGATCACTCACTCAGCGGATGACCCTTCAGTCGCTCTGCCGTTTTTCTTACCAGGAGGGCCCAGTGCCCCGGCCGTGACGTTCACGTTGGCGACAAAGTTCGGGGTCACGTGGATGAACTCGCCCCTTTCGCCGCAACCTCTGGCCTGGACGGTATAGGGGATGTCGCCGTGCAAAGGATTCGCCACCAGGACTCGAATAGCCCCGTCCTAATAAACACAAAAGAATCACACACAAGTTTCTTCTGAGACCGACTTTGATTTTTCACCAAAGTAACATCAACAGTTAAAACTGAATTCACTGTCGACATCAAATTCAACGGTGACGTCGCCAACTTTGTGCCTTGAGCGAAAATACGTGTCTTTTGTAAGTTATACGGGACACCTTTGCTCAGGTCAGTGCCAGGGTGAATGTCAGGTCACAGCTCCACCATAACTTATAGTATATAATATTAATGCGTGCACATACTGCTGTTAGTGTTTTGGGTCGGAATGCTGTTCCGTCACGTAAAGGTTTACATTTATGTCGTCTCGAGTACTGCACAAGATACTCGTGTACAGTTTATTATGTAAAAACATTTTTTCTCCCTTCCAACTCCTGTGTTAGAGCAAACAATGTTGAAACTTAATTTAGACTTCCCTAGGTCCAGTACTCAAAGTTCAAAAGTGATCTAATCCAGTTGAAGCCAAGTAAGGGCATAGACTGAGCACATGCTGAATATCGAGAATGTCAGTGAGTCAAGACTCCATCGGCACAAAGCTAGAAATTTCAAAGTACTTTCTTGGCCTTTCATTACTTTCCTGACTAGAATCCATGTTGAGCTGCAACTAGAGAAAGGAAACACGGGTCTCTTTAGAGTCTAGACGTCGTAACTCACTGGACTCCGATCATTCGTTACGCATTACCTACCTCAAAGGCGACATCGATGGATTCTTCCACTTCGTCTGAAAAGGAGCTCGCCCAGGATTGTGGGATGAGAATCTTGACCTCGGCAAGGTAGGCGAGTTTCCTTGTCGCCTTGAACAGTTGTTGGCTGCCCAACTGGAGCCACTTCTAGCACAGCAATGAACACATCTTTCAAAACCGCATTTTCATGGGTTCCGCAATGTTTTAAGGGACACACATGAAAAATACGCTGCTTCGAGTTTACATATGGAGTTGGGCGTCCGGAGTCTCTGAACACAACAAGGGGCGCTTTTCAGCAGCATCAGTAAGACACGTAGTGGATTAAGAGTCATCCTGCAGCTCCAACAGCTTTAACTTTGTGTTAAACAGAGGGAAAAACTGAGAATAACGCGCATTTGTTTTATTCTCCCCCATGCCATTAACCTTGTTTCTGTATATCAATAAATGGTCCCAACCTTGATGTCCCGGACCACCTCATTGGGATTGGTCTCCTCTGCTGAAATGTCTGGAGAGATCGACACGACGACGTTGGTGTAGCCGTTGTCCACCAGCCTCATCTGGCAGAAGACACACACGGGCAAGAGGAGCAGAGGTAAGAATCGGTTCACCGTCATTCCAGCAAAAACAGGTTGAATTTCTTAGATTTCCTTTCCGTTATCTTTCATCTTACTGCACATGTGATACCTCTGACGTCAAGGCATAAGATAAGTACTATTAACAGCGTTGCTGCGGATTAGGCAGTAAATTGTCGATACCTTTATCATGGGTAATAACAAGGTGGGAACAAATTGAATAAAATTAGGTTGGCTGAATTAACGTTTAACGTTGTCATTAAGAAAATTAAGGTTGTAGAGAAATTTTAAGCCGAACATCTGGCATCCCTGCATCATGCTAATGATTAGACACGGGCAAGAGAGGCTTTGAGATGAACGGGGTTCTCCTGTTACTCGCAAATGTTGTCCATGGCAGTGAAGAGGAAAGAGTTCCAGATAATTGAGATAAACCAAAGCAAGTAAAGTTTCTGTTCTATGAGCGCTACGTTCAAGGAACGCAGAAGAGTCTTGCTCAGCTTCTCAAAAGTCTATGTTGCCCATCTCTAGTGAAAGCAATGTAATTTTGTCCAGGATGAAAGGTGGACCAGGGGCAAAAGTGGAACATGATAGGTTTGTTGGGGCAAAAATAGATAGATTGTATTCAGTAGTTTCATAGTTAGAAAGCTCACGTCCATTCCTTCCGTCCTATAAGTTCCATGAACCTTTTAGTTTTAATCTCATCATTTTTACTTCATCATACAGTACTTTTACAACTATGCATGATAAAGATCTTCCTCAGCGGTGTTGCAGTGAGCTGTCGCAACACAGTTAACAGCTCATTGGTGTCTAGGTTTTCTTCGGCCCCCAAACAAGAACATGTGATAACGCTTGTGGCAACGCTGACCTAGGCGCAGCTGACACAACTGTACGAGAAGCAAGATCCAAACAAAAAAGACGCAAGTAAGAAGACCATCGTGAGGAAGGAGAGGATCAACTTCTACCAGGGGAAGTTCGGCAAAATCTCATCCCTCGTGAGGCTCAGGCCTCTCCACAGATTCTTCAGGTAGAGTTGTTGCCAGGGCGAGATGAGGACATTTCTTACATCGTGGCTGAGGGGGATCCGCAACTAGCCCATGCTGTTTGTTTCCGACCTTCAAAAGGTCTTACAAATCTCCCGAGGCCACCTTGTACGGGCTGTCATGACCGTGGTAAGGTCATGCAACATCGATGACCACGCAAGTCAAGTACAGAGAAGTGCCTTGACTTCGGGGTCCGTAAATATGTCCTCATATCAACAACTTCGGTGCTTCAGAACAGGTGTTTTACATTGACTTTGCTCACTTGCAGAATGCATCGATTGACGTTGTCGTCTTCGTCCTCCTGCCTGAGGTCGGCCTTGCTCTTGTCCAACCATTCCAAGACCTCCAGCAGCCTCCAGATAAATCATGAGGGCGTTATACTCAAAAGTGGACAGATTGCGGTAAGAAATCGTCTTTCGAGGACTTTTCTCCTTTTTTTTAAAAAAAAACAAAAGGCAGAAAAAGTCGGGAACTTTATGAACTTAGTTATCTGAATATGTCGGGTGATGTCGAAATAACATCAAAAATAGTCTCTCAGACCCGGTCAGAACGACCTTGAGCATGTTCTCAAGCCCATTATGCACCTAAGACTCTTGCTGTTACTAAATGGAGTGAAACTTGCTTCTTTAGCTGTTCCGTGTTACTCTGTTTTTCGCCCTGTATATCGGTATTGTTTAGACCTGTACAGCTGGAAGGACGTCTCTTCTTGTTTCTAGGTCCTGTCTCCTCCTTATCTGTCCTATTCCACCGACAAGCGTCCCAGCTTCTTCGGCAACATTCTGAAGAACCTCAAGGACGAGTATTCCAAGAGTTCGGAAATGCAGGAAAGCCTGAAGAAGTTCAGGGAGGACGCGCAGAGGCTGGAGGAATCCGAGGCGCTTAAGGAGGCGAGGAGGAAGTTTCAGAGCATCGAGAAGGAAACCATGGAAAAAGGTCAAAGCGTTTTCAAGGACCACGTGTCGGGGCTGGCGGAGAAGGTCAAGGGAACGCTGGACGAAGTCACTCAGGTCGGAACGATCACGCCAATTGCCGAGATATTGTTAGGGGTTTCAAAGTTGCTGTTGGAGAGATTGAATGAACGACATTTAAAGCCCCCTTTTGGTTCTTTGGACTTTTACTTTCAATTGGACCACTGGTTGAATCAGATCGGCTTCATTGATCAGGAGCCTGCATTACCTGGTCTCTAGCGCAGGTCTTTGAAAAACCGCCTGTGTCTTTTTCTTCCCTAGGCTGATGCAGTGAAGAAGGCGTCGGCATTCACTCAAGATCTAGGCAAAAAGGCCGGCGGCGCGGCCAAAAAAGTCGGTGAAGCCGCAGAGTCCCTGGGCAAGAGTGGCGCCTTCAGGACGGCAGCGACCTCGGCCGCGACGATCAAAGAAGAGATCGAAGGTCACTCATTAGGAGGAAAAGTCTACAGGGCGCCCAAAAAGCTGAGGAAACGCAAGGAGCTACAGGTGAGGCACTCTCGAAACCTGACATAATGCGGGAATGGACTGTCGTCCAACTACCCCACTTGTGCAAAGTCCTTCGTAAGTCTTAAAAGTCCTCAAGTTCCGTCTACTTCAGGATCGAGAAGAGCTCATCAGGCCAAATGAGGAGGCAACAGGGGTAGAACTGCACAAGGATTCCAAATTCTTCCAGGTACCCGGACTTTCTTATATTATTTCTGTGTTGATGCATCCATTTGCAGTTTTGCTTTAGAGCTGGCAAAACTTTCGTGATAACAACCCCATGGTCAACAAGTTTGTGGACTACAGAATGAGGTACGAGGAGAGCGACAACCCAGTGGTCCGGGGGGCGAGGCTAGTCACAGACAAAGTCCAGGTGAAAAAGCGGAAAATTCTTCTATTGTTCTAAGAAGTGACTGTTATGTCCTGCTCAGTTCTACTTCTAGTAGAACTGCTCCAATCCCAGGGCAGATAAGGCCTGAAGAAGCCTCAGACGCCCCCCTAAAAAAGCGCAGAAGTTATTCAGGCTCATTTAAAGATTTAACTTCTTTTTTTTCAAAAGCTGTCTTTTTCACTGCCTGCACTTATGTGTACAGTACAATCATCGTACTTGAGTGCAGTCGACCTTCAGCACAGCAGACTTTACGTTGACGAACACTTTCGTCACAACGAATTTTAATGTGCTGACCAATGCTGACACCACACTAAGCATGACCACTGATGCAATGAATCTCCTTCCGAATAGGGAGTTTTTCTGTGTTAACCAAGAAATTCGCTATTCAACGTATGAGTCGTTACGTGAAAATAAAAGCAGGACTAAATGCTATCTAAATTTTAAACAAATTGTGTCGCCGCATCACTTAGCCCAGTAATACCCAGAGAAAGACAAAGAGCTAATGTAAATGAGTATGCCCAATATTAAGTCTGATGTTCTATTGTACTTCTTTTTATGCGCAGGACATCTTTGGCGGGTTGTTTGCGCGCACCGAGCTCTCCGAGACACTGACCGAAATCGTCAAGATGGACCCGAACTTCTGCAAGGAAAAGTTCCTTAAAGACTGCGAATGCGATATCATCCCCAATGTTCTAGAGGCAATCGTAAGGGGTGACTTGGACGTGCTTCAAGACTGGTGCTACGAGGCTCCGTTCAACGTCTTGGCTCAGCCCATCAGACAAGCACTCCAGCTCGGCTACGTCTTTGACTCGAGCGTCCTGGATGTCGAGAACGTTGATCTTGCCATGGGCAAGATGATGGACCAGGGCCCTGTCCTCGTCATCACCTTCACCAGCCAGCAGATCATGTGCGTCCGCGACGGCAAGACCGGCACCGTAGTCGAGGGAGACCCCGAGAAGATCCTCAGGGTCACGTACGCATGGGTCCTCTGCAGGGATCAGTCAGAACTGGACCCCAAGGCAGCCTGGAGGCTCCTGGAACTCTCGGCAAACAGCCAGGAGCAGTTCATATGAGAAGTGAAGTCTGCATGTGGTCACCAGCAAGAGTTGAGACCGAGTCGGGATTATCGTTAGCTTTTTGATCATGGGACTTATTATTTGTCGCTTATTGTTTATCTTCACCATGAGTCTCAGACAACTCAAAAATAAGTCCATTGTCTACCAAGCAACAGCTGATCCTTTTGCCCACATTTATGCAAGAGCAGTCTACGTATTTGAATCAGTGAAGCAAGAGAATTTGAGAAGTGGCTGGACGAACCCCCCTGAAACAAATAGTATTAGTACTAGGCCAACCCTTCTAAGGGCTATCTAAATCTCTAAGCGATCAGCCACATGTCAGTGTTTTTGTTTGTTAAAACACAAGTTATAAGTCCCATTGTTCACTTAAAAAGTTACCCGGCTCCTGAGAGACTGCAAGAATTATCCTAGGCTCAGTTGATACTTGCTTGAGCCAGCTGGAATTCCTGCCAAATTTGTTCCTGGCACCCTTCCAAGATCTACCCTGAATGGATCAGCTAAATCGATGGTGTTTTCACCACATCAACTTTTGATATAAACATAGATACTTGCGACATTTCGGCATCAAAGTCTGTATATTAATTACTCTATAAGTCAACCTCATTTACTGGACGATAAGCGTATGGATACATTTCAGGCTAGCAGAATGAATGAGAAGTCAAGTTAGTAAAACGCAGGCCTAGATGGTGGGAAGACCACGATCATATCAGTCGACTTCTGATTCACACCGTAAGACATATTAGCTCTTGACTAAAATAACTTTAGGTTGTGCGACGGCCTTTCTTCTCCTGTGTGAAGTTATCTCTTGGTCTCCAGTGTCGCCAGGCGATTGGACGACTTTGTTGGGACTCTCTTGCCATTCCTCATAGCAACCTTATCCTTTTTCCTCAGTCTCTCGGTGACGTCGTCCTCGGCCAGGCTGCATATGTCAGGTTCCACAACAACTTGAACTGTTGTCGACTCTTGGCTCGACTTCATTCCTCTGTCGCCGTCCAAAAAGTCGTCTTCAGAGTCGCTGGCGATCACTTGCCTTTAAAAAGTAGAAATTAGGCCGAATTATAATAAACCGAACCATAGGGTTAACAGTATCTAATAACGGTAGATTGTGCACGGTCTCACATAATGCTCAAATAGAAGCCTAACACTGTGTGCGTGCGGGGGACCAAATCTCAGGGCAGTAACTACAAGCAAAACAGCCAATGAGCATTGCTTAGGACTACGACCTATCTCTATTTTTTTTACCGTTTCTCTGCTTTTTCCAGGCACCTGTCGAGGTGCTCGTTGATGTGCACGTTGGGGACCGACCGCTGACATACGGGACATGCCGAGTGACGGACGCGCCGCTGGGAGGAGGTCGTGATCACGCTCATGATGTCACCTGCAAGAAAGATTTGCTTGACGTTGCCTGGTTCACACATATCTCCCTCGCATGTGCCACAGGAACTTCTCAGGCAACGTTTCTGCCCATGCAGAATTGGTGCAAAAAGAAGAATTTTAAGGCACTTTTTACCCTGAAGCTTTAACTTCTTCCTGTCTGACTTTTCCTCCATCAACCGAGTACGCTTGGGAGTCGCGTACAACTTGCTGCTCTGCTCGTCCTTGCCGTGTCTAGGAGTCTCCGGCTGTCTGGAGGAAGAGGAAGAGGGAGAGGAGTCACTAGGGCCTCCTGCGGGGCTGGTGAACAAGTCTACCGAAGATGCGTCCAAGGCCTCGGCCATTCTGCGCTCGATCCGAGCGTCGAGACTCTCGTCAGCGGCATTGTCGTTGTCGTCGTCGTCCCTGTTATTGTCAACGCTGCCGTCGACGACGACGACCACTTTCTTCTGTTCTCCCTCCTCGGACTGGGGACAATGGTAGAGTGTAGATTTAGTATGTATGTACAAGGTGCAGCACCAGGTGCATGTTCGCCCTCACCTTCTTCTTCATGTTCTCCCTGGCTTGAGCTATGAGGGCTGAGAACTGGCTCTTGTTTTCTCTCATGTAAGCGCGACTCCTCTGCTCGATGACCTCCGGGTCAGAGTACCGGTCGTAAGTCAACAACTGGCTCCGGGCGCTCGCAGCGGACACCTGAAGGGATGTACAAGAGACCTTAGGTCTGAATCGGCTCGGGTTGCAGCCAAAAGTTGTCCGACGCCAAAAATAATGCAGTCTTTCAACTGTACCTGCTCACGACGTTCAGTCTGCTCTTCTTTCTGGACCTGCATCACAATCTCCATGGGAGACATCGGGTTCTCCTAAAAGTAAGAGAAAGTATTATATATCTTGCTCCGATATCACTACGTTCTCACGTTCCTTTTTTTTTAGTGGACAAAGCTTACCAAGTCGCACTGGGAATTCCATAGGGCTGCGAACCTTTGGTGTCTAGCAATGAGAGTTCTCTTGTCCCCCTTGGCGTCCAGGCCCTTCTCCTTGAGCCTTTTCCTCAGCTCAGACTCCTTGAGCAAATGGTAAACTAATTTTTGCACAGGCTTCCGACTGCTTTTCAAAGGTCTCGGCTTGACCAAGTTGACAGTTCCCGCTTGTTCTGTCAAGAAGAGAAAGTTTTGTTAAAGATCTGTGAGGTGAGTCAAAAAGTCCCTTGAGTCTCTGGTTGTTACAAGGCTAATTTCACGCTAAAAGATGAGGAGCAAAGTTTACAACAGCCAGAAAGAAATTGAATACATCACAAGTACATGACCAAGTGTCCAGTGCAGCTTCTTCCTTCAGTTACTTTTGATTCACCCTGTCACTTAGAGCCTGTGCCAATCTGCCCATGAAAGCACCTTGAAGACACCTGTCCAGGTGTTTGTTGGCGTTGCCCTGGGGCACGGACACTCCGCAGACCGGACAGGGGGAGGCATCGACAGCCAACCGATCGTCTTTCCAACTATTATTTTCGGGCACTTCAGCAGCAGCAGTGGAATTCTCAGGATTTTTATTGACGTTCTCTCCAGCACGGATCTTCTCCAGTGCCCTGCAGACCTTAGGTAGGAGCCCCTGGACAAGCACCGTCAAGACCTCGGCAGCAATTCGGTTGGGCCTGAACACAGGAGCAAACCGACATGTTCTCAGTTAACACTTTCTCTCAGTTATTCATGCTTAAATACAAATATTTTAAAATCATTCGTTAATATCTCTAAGCTCTCTCAGAACATGAAATTCTGGCAAGATAATGAAGAACCAAACTGTGCGTCAACACAAGCAGCAGCCATTCTGACCTCAACCCTGTAACGGAAGTACCTGAGCTCGTTTTCTCTCAGCGCTGCGTAGCATTCTGGGCACTGCTGTTTGTATAGGAGGTACTTCCTGACGCAGACGGAGCAGAAAGTGTGGGCGCACGCGCCAGTGGATATCACGGGGTCCTTGAACAGATCCAGACACACTCCACACCTGAGCTGACTCTCCAGAAGCCTGAGCTCTGCCGACACCAACGACCTCAAGGCCGGAGAAGAAGGGAGCGAAGACGCCCTTGAGGTGGAGGAGGACTTGGACGGGCTGTCCAACACCGTCAGGGACGACGAGTCCATCGCAGCAAAGATCTCCTCCTTCCTTTTGTTGTTGTTTTGGTTTCTCTTCTCTTGTGTTCTTTCCCTCTAAAAATCGTCGAGTTGAGACGTGCCTTCTGCCCCCTGGTGGCCAAGATTAGAACTACCTAAGGCATGATCAAGTTCAAGTTCGTAAGAACGGAACAGACCGGACCAGATCCGACTCGATCTGACCCGACCCGACCAGACCACACTACACCCGACCAGACCAGACCTGACCAGACCGGACCGGATCAGATGAGACGAGACCAAACCAGACTCGACCAGACCTGACAAAACCAGACTCGACCAAACCCGACCAAACTCGACCAGACCCGCATTTTTAAAAGTGCGGCTCGAACCGACCCAACGGGTTCGAATAAATTTGTTCATTTTTTTCTCTTGGGTCAAATCGGTGTTCACCCGGGTCCAAAGACACAGACGGTACGTTTTATGGCTACATCGGATCCAAGTATTCCCGGAATTCGGTCTAGGCGAGGATTCGATTCACCCCGGATTTGTCCATCAGATCCGGCTCAAAAATCTTCATCTGTCATTTGGCGATGCTTTAGCCATTTCAGCCTCAGATGGAGGTGGAAAAAGGAGACTTGAACCCTTTTTGATACTTGCTTAATGAAAGCTATGCACTTTCAGGTTCGAGTTATCTTGAATCGATTCGATTAATGTTCGTTCACGAAGAATTCAGGGCCAAGCAAGGGTGCAGAGCGAGGAGGTGTGGGCGGGCGGGAGTAACTTACTTAGCCTCCCTGCTCATCAGCCAAAAGAAGACACAAAACTGTAGGCTTGATTGAGGTTCAAGTCTTTCTCTGCCTGTGGTCTATCCCAAGGGGTCGGGACAAGATCTAAGAACAGATGTGCTTATCAAATGTATTTCTTGCTTACAGCATTTGAACATCTCGCGCATCGCTACCAAACCAAAACTGTAGCATTGTTGCGCCAGTGAAATGGTAGCTGAAAACAAGATTTTTAGGTCGAAAACTTTTGCTCTTGCAATGTTGAATCTCGGAAAGTTAACGTCAGTGAATGCCCTTACACAACAGCACTTAAGAAACTTACAAATTGTGACCTGAAAATCCGGAATGACTGCGTGATCTCAAAAGTGCAAGGATAAAGTTTTATCACAGCCTCACTTTTGAGACCACGCATGAGCAACAAATCATGACTTCTCCTTCTCGAGCTTCTTGTAGAAGTCAGTGAGGACGGCAAGGAATCTGAGTGCGAGACAGTAGCCAGCCAAGACCGCGCCGGCGCTCACCAGGAAGCCAATGCCTTCGAAGATGAACCTGAAATCATAGGTTTTTTAAACAGAGTCAACTTGTACACTTTTATTGACTGAAGTTACCTTGGCGCAAATATTTTCCACACCATGAGGTGTCGCCTCAGCACAGCCGCTGACAACATGGACATCAGCAGCCTTGCAGCCTGAAGCACCAAATATCGAGCACACAACGCCAACAGCTTGTCTTTGGTGTTCTCGCTCCTTTCCAGCAGGACAAGTTCTCCCGTGTCCAGGTCATCTGCGGACAAATGCTGGGAACGTCCATCTTCGGTTGGTTGGCGAAGGTGTTGCCTGACGCTTGGCGCTAGCAGCCAGAAAGTGAAAGGCGCCAGCAAGAGAGCTGGCAAGGCCAGGCCATGGAGGATTCTGGCGCAGAATATGTTCCAGCCTATGAGCACCGCGGGCAGGAGGAAGTTCAGGAGGTCGGCGCCGTAGTTGGCGCCGGAGAAGCCAACAAAGGCAGCATTCCAGGGAATGGTGGATATCACCGGCTGGTGGCCGCTGGCGTAAAAGAAAATACACTCCAGCAAATACCATCCCAACACTGTCTTCCAAGGAACGTTGAGCAACTCCAAAGGGTCTTCGACACTCCGCAGTCTGGCGCAAGAGTCCGAGTAGAGAAAAAGTCCCGGCACCAGAATCCCTAATAGTGGTGCCGCCACCGGCGCCAAGCCATCGCCTAATAGGAGTGCAGAGAGAAGACTCAGCCCTGTCACGCACGAGAGCAACGGCGCACTGAACGCCGATCCCAGCCCGTAGACGACCAATGGCACACTTGCCGGCGTTGGTGGCGCATTCGGTGCCAGCTGACGGCGCCAATTCGAGCGAAGGTAGTGAAAGTATCCCTGAAAAGATATAGCGATATCCCTAGGTCCTACAAGAAACATAGGAAAGGTTTTTACTTGCACTCCTCCAGGCATGGCTGCCGTCGCCATGGCCATGGCAGAGGTGGCACCGACAGAACCTCTCTCTCGTCTACCTCGACCTACCGCATGCTGGGGCGCTCTTAGCCTCTTTTCCTCTGAGTAAAGCATATTAGGAGCCACAGGGCCGCAGATGATGGTTAGCACAATGCTGGCCGCCATAGCCACCTTGGCCAGGAGGTTCTGTTGATCTGGAGTCAGTCTGGCTGCGCCATAGGGGTGTGCTTGCAGCGCCCAGTACGCCACCGCGCAGGCCGCGGCGATAGCTGGCGCATACCCGGCTGCGGCCACTGCTGGTCTGCCCAATAGTCCGTTCATGTTTCCTGCTCGCCGCAGCCACCCATAAGGAATGAGGACTGTGGCCACCATTGAGATCACAGTGATGGCGAAGCGCACATTCTTGTACGCCTGGATCAGCGAGAATGCAAACATAGGTTGGTTACGATGACAAGGTAAGGGGGTAACTTACTTGATACTTCTCGTCTTCCTTGGGAAGAGTGGCCAATGGCTTGTGAAAGTCGGTGAACGTGCAGTAGGACGACTGTTCCTCTCTGCACCTGAAGAAGACGTTGCTCAGTCTGACCAACCCCATGAAGAGCAGCATGGCCAGGATGAACTTCAAATGTCCAATACCGGGACCCTTCTTGTTCTTCACAACCTTACTAACTGCACCTGAGGGAGACTTTCTTCTTAGCTCCAACAGCATGAGGATGCCGAAGGAGACTGTGCAGAAGTTGGCAACTGCAGCTTCTTCGACCACGTATGAATTGGCAAATAGGGAGAACCAGAGGAGAGTTACTATAACAACGCAAAATGAGTCCCTGGCGCTAAAGTTAAAAACGTTTTTGATTAATCCATTGCAGTTGAATCTGGCGAGAAGAGAGAGTGCGAATGCAGTGACCGAGGCCAAGCTCCAACAGACGCACGCCACTTCCACTGTCTTGTCTCGCGGAGCGTAGCCCTTGGACACGGCGACTACACTAAAAGCCAGGCCGATCAAGCCGAACAAGACCAACTCGTTGAGGAACTTGTCGGTCACCAACAACCTGCACATATTTCTCCTTGGCGAAAGCACCATGAGGAAGAGCAGGCACTGGTGAAGGGAGAAGAGAGTGAAACCTGCCGTCATCAGATCCAGATCAAAGTCCACCCAGACCTTCCTGCACATATCTCTGGCCTTCTCTAGCAGTCTTGTTCCAAACTTTAACTTTTTTTGAACGTCCAGCCTCTTCATTTCCTCGAACCTCTCGTAAGCATCTCTCAGGGCCGACATCTCAGCCGCGGGTAACTGTTGCCCCCCGCTTTGAGCTTGGTACGCCTCCAGGTACCTCATCACTTGGTCCACGTTATCTGAGATCATGCGGGAGATCACCACCGAGTCCAACTTGGGATCACGTTCCAGAAACAATTGTGGTACGAGCTTGCCGAGGTTGGAGAATGGTATTGGAACACCTAGGAGCAAGGAAAGCGTAGGAGCCAGATCAATCTGCTCCACAGGTGTGACGGAGAGCTTGGACGAGAACTGAAACAAGACCAGGCGAGAACACTTGACTTACATATCGACGGCTTAGGAGGTACTTGTGGCGGCTAATGAAAAATTCATTGACTTTACCTTGTGGTTCTTGCTGAACACAAAGAGGGCCGCAGAGAGCTCGTCCTTGGATGCTCCCCCGTGGTCGCCCGTGGAGGTCATCCCGTGATCTCCGAGTAAGAGAACTACGCAATCGTTGGGCAAGTTGACCGCCAGTTTTGTAATCGCCTCGTTGACCTCCCCCAACTTCCTGGCCATCTCAGGGTGGGAAGGACCAAACTTGTGCCCAGCGTGATCCACGCCTAAGAAGTGGCCAATGAAAACGTCCCAGTCAGAAGGACGAGAGAGCGCCTGGGGGACCGAAGACGTTTAGAAAGTCGTTTTGCACTAATCTCAAGGGGACTTTTACTTCAAAAAGGTGACTGTTGACGCCATTGTCCACGGTGTCCAAGTCCCATACATCAAAAGACGGGAAGGGGTAGGCCTCAGAAAACTTTTCTTTTTGGAAGAGTCCCATCCAGGTATCATCCCCTGCAAAGACTATCCTCTTCTTGGCTAACATCTGGTCAATCACATTATCTTCGTCGATCTCGGTAGAGCCGAAGTTGGCAGACATGTCAATGAAAGTGGGCAACCCGCCTGTGGTCAAACCCTTGAGCCTCTGCATGGTGGTCGTAGGAGGGTCTGCCAGGAATTCAAATAACATCCCATTTCCCGAGTTCTGGATGTCTCTGATGGCGGGCAGCTTGTTCAAGTAGTGGCTAGGACCCTCGAGGCTGTCGTTATAAACGGCGAATTCGTATTTGAGGGCGTCAACGACGACGATGATGGCCTTGGAAAAGACTGCCGAATTGGATTCGACTTGAGTCCTGTTTTCCAAGACATTTCTTCTGAGAAGAAATCCGTTGGTGAAGAGAAGGAGGCAGGCCGAGAAAACGGACACGAGCCAGAAGAGGAAGAGCACATAACGGACATTGGTGGAGAGGGCCATGCTGAAAATAAAAACATCACAGTTTTGTTCAACAATAGTAGTCAACAATCTAACAATAATGGAGCTTCGTTGTGTCTGTCTGTCTATTGTAGGCCATCACCCAGACCTCAGAAGGCACTGGGCTGATCTTGACCAAACTTTCTGGGACTACTAAGGGTGTCAAGGGATAAAACGAGTATTCAACCTCCTATCCTTACCCAACAAAACGTTTTGGACCCTCCTTGAAAAAAGTGGCTGGGTTAGCAAATACGGTAAGCTCTATTTTTTTTACTAATAAATCAAATTTTCTAATAGAACGCAAATATGAGAAGCGCCCTCGATTTGTAAAATATCATTTCTTTCTCAGCTGGATTGGAATGGAAAGAGCCCGCAGGAGTCTTCTCTGCTACATTAATAGTATAAAGCCAAGCCAAAGCCAAGAAACTTCGCATGTTGCTTTTGACTTTTGGCTTTGGTTTTCAGGAGTAAGACTTGCATTCATGCAGCGCGAGGCCTCAACTGACTCTCTCACGCTCATGTCGATCGATCTGTTGTTAGATTAAATACATTGTGCTGCATTAAAGAACTGCACCTATGTCCTATCAATTGGTGCTCGCCCACCTTAAATTCAGTCCTTTTTCTGCTTCGACAGACACTGGTTCACGACTTCTAAGAGGTGCGAGTTTTCCAAGGCCGCGGCCACCCTTTCCTTATCCGCCAGCTGCTTGTTCACCGCAGATTCGGACGAGTGAGAGCCTGGTGTAATTTCAACATCGACCTAAGGATAGGGGAAGCGTTTAAACTGGACAAAGTTTGTCGAGATTTAAGGGTTTACTAACCTTGAACCTGGGTGGCAGCGACCTGAGCAGTTTGACCCTGATGGCCAGACCGATCAGCGTGGCCATGGAACAGTGAGGAATCGTAGGCGTAAAGTGGACAAACACCTGAAACAAATGACCAAAGTCACTGAGTATCGACTTCTTCAGGTGTGCAGGAATGATCGTCATATTTGATAGCGTGACAATTGGCATGTTTAAAACCAAATAGAAAAGGACGCCAGAGGCTGAAGCAGTAACTATTTGATGATGATGAGGTATCTTATCAGTGTGACAGCGATTGAGGGCAAAAAGTCTTTTTGCATGGCTTGCAAAAAAGAAGCACAAGTGAGATGACGTCTAGCTCGTCGCGGCTATGGTCACCGGTCTCTTCGTGGCGTCCGTTGGCTTCCTGTGGATCAAGCACTATCATGTCTTACAGCATCACATACTATGCTACGGAAACAACTTTCTCTAGTTGAACACGTGAGGAATTTTGCAAGCAATTTTCGCAAAAGATTCGACTGCAGATGAGAAAAAGCTGCAATCTGACACCCAGGGAAAAAGGCTGAGCTTTGGTGCATCTTTAAGAAACGAGCACTGGACCTGCTTGCATGAAGTCAGTCGGCAACTTGACTTCACGCGATGGCTAACGGCTACTGGAACAGCCTCCTGGATAGGATCTTCGAGAAGAAGATATTGGTCATCTTGATCGTCATGTTCTTAGTCCTTGTCTTGACGCTGATCTTTGAACTGAACCCGTACAAGAGTGCCCCGGAGGAGACGATGGAGGACTTCACGTCGGATTTTAGGCAAGGCTTACAGCTAGATTCGGAAGAACAATATCCAACTAAAAATCAGAATTTCTCCGCGATAGACTGACAGACGATGGAAAGAACATCCGCTTTTACGCAGATGACACTAACGGGTTCAAGTTCGCCTTGGGGATGAGGAAAACCTTCAGGGACGCTCAGAGCTCGTGTGAACAGACCGGGGGACAACTCGTCCACCATTCCAGGGTCGAAGCCTCGCTACAAATTATTGCAGTGAGTCTTCTTTTGACAGCTCTGTAACAATTGGACCACTATTTTTCTTCTCATATAGACAGAAGAGGCTCCCCTTCGGAACATGTGGTTCCGTAAAGACAGCGACCTCTCCTCTTGTCCCTGCTGGGAGGACTCGGACTTGGCTTGCCCCTGCGAGACGGAGTTAAATTTCGTCTGTGAATACAACACCAATGCAGAGAACCCCCTCTTCAAGGTTATGAGGCCGGAATTTTCACTGACTTGAAGCGATATTGAGAAAGGAATTCCGACGCTGAGTTGTGCCCCTAAGATTAAACACAAACAAGACCAGATGTATGCATCTTCGTACCTTGTTGCGCTCATCGTCGACGGTGACCTTGCTCAGCTCTACGACGCTCAGCTGCTCTAGAGTAAGCGGATGCTCGGGGTCGTTGATATCTCTGATAAGGTCAAAAATCTCTCTGCTGTCAAAAGGGTCCGCCGTTTCCGGGTCGAGCTCTGACGGGCAAACAGGCCGCTCGGGTAGGGCAGAGTAGACCTGTGAGGGAAGCTTTCAGGAAATGATAAGAACTTTCCGACTTTCTTGGACTGACCTGCGGAACTGCGTTCTCCAGGCGGTCACTCATTGTCAAGGCGTCATAGTAGCTGAACAACTCCAAGGACGTCACTGATGACTCGATCACGATCCGCAGTTAGTTGCACTTCTCAGGTGCCGACCGAGCAGCGAACTTAGTGGGGCTGGGGGCGATGCTGTCTGTTTACTATTTGTCGCCGTGAGGGAGGAAAAAGCAGCTTCGGGACGGACGGCGGAAAAATGAAGAGATCACTCAAGCAACCTCTGACGTGACCACCGAAGTATTAGGTGAGTGGACCAAAGTCACTTCTCATGAAACTCTAAGACGAAACATGGAAACAGTCAATATACATATATTACCTGAAAACACTACAACTCAGCATGTTTTTATTGATCGTGGTTATTAACATTCTCGCCTTTATATCCGTTAACAAATATTTTCGTGGTCCAAGACATTGACTGAGTGATCTTCAGTGCTTGTGCATGCATTCATACGTTCCAATCACACGGTAGAAAGCTGAAATTACTAATAATACTGTATAACATTTTTCCATCAAATATATCTGGGGTAATTATGTACGAGGTGCATTATGTTGATAACTGCATATAGTGCGTATCCACGCACACAGGCGTACATGTACCCCTTTTTCGTAGATTTATACACCTATATGGTGTATGAATATTGTTAAATGTTAAAGACATGAAAAATGAAGCGTCAATACTCAGTCAACACATACTCTGCATAGTGCAGAAACATTCGTTAAAGCTTTAATATCTCTTATCCAACTTCAGTTGTATCTTCTCCAACATCTTGACCATCTGCTCGTTCTGAGCACTAATTTCAGCCAAGGCCTTCTCAGTCTTGGACAGCCTTTCTTCGATGTTTGTGCCTTCTGCCTCTTGGCTGCTCTTGCTCCTCTTGGCCAAAACTACGGCCTTGACAGCATCAGAGATGTTGGGCGGAAAAAAGGCCACTGCTGCACCACTTTCGTTTCCTTGGCTGTCACTTGCGTTACTTCCAAAGCATCCACAAAGGTCGGGCTCGTGGTTAGGGTAGAAGGTGACGGACTTGTCAGGCAAGTAGTCGTAGAATAGGAGGATGTTTTGTGCGCCTGAAATCGGGTCAAGATTAAGTGCAGGCAGAGGGGGTCATCGTACTTGAATTACAGCGGACTTGAATTATTAATTGACTAATTACTACGGTAATTGTGTATGTGCCAGTGACACTTTATGAACTGACAGCGAAGAGAAGGATCATTCCGAATTTTCGCACCTGTGAGTACGTGAAAGAGTTTCCGAACTGGAGGCAGGCGCAGAAGAGCTCCACCGGGACTGCAGGTGGGGAACTTCCTGAGCCAGACGAAGGTCGGCCAGGCGGACAGGAGGTTGAATGGATCGCCCAAGAGCATCGACTCGATGTAAGAGATCACCTCAACCTTGAAGGAGAAACACATCTTAAAAACTCTTCTACGCACTAGTACAGATCTGTGCAGACCTGTGACACGTAGGAATTGAGCTCAGCCTCCTCCCTGATGACACCGGTGTCGCTGACTGCCAGGCCGTTTAAGAGATTCATCATGACAACAACGATGAGAAAGACGAAGGCGAGTAGGAAAGCGTAGCCGCCGATGGAGTTGTCCATTGGCAGATCTGAGAACTCCAACTCGCCCACGAACATGGTAAACGTCTTGACGACGCTTAAGCCGAAGCCGTCAAAGAAATGGTAACGATCGGGTTCGGGGTCACGATCGTGAAGCAGGATGTAGAAGCCCATGGCAAAGGCGAATATGAAGAAAGAGTACCTGAAAAAAAAACCCACCATTCAGTTTAGTGAACTGCTCGTATTGCACCAGCAGTGCGTGTGTATGTATGATTGCAGGCGTACGGGCGTACATTGTACGTACCATGCCAGAAACATGATGAAGGTGCAGAGCACTCGGTAGAACATGGTGACGTAGATGTTGTAAGTGGATAGCCTTGGGTGCCTGGCCACCATGGTCACCCACTCGCACCACGCCAGCACCAAAACGACGGCTGCTGCGTGCCTCTTGGGGCTCAGCGGGCAACCTTGCTGACCGCCGTCATCATAGAAGAGCAAGAACGCAGTTAAGATGATCAGCGTCACTTCCAACAGATTCTCGAAACTGAAGAAGTAGCGCCGCGGCGCAACGCCAAATTGAACGACCTCTCGCAGCGCCAGCAATCCCAATAAGATGACGGTGACGTACCACAGGACGGTCTCAAACGCAGTAGAAACGGAATCTGTTGGTGCGCCTCCACCAGTGTCGTTCTTCTTCAAATCGCTCTTGTGACTGGTACACCTGAGAGCAGTGCTTGCACCGCCGTAGAGGGCAAATATATAGGCCGTGACAGCGACGACGAAAGCAAGGTAGGCGGCCAAATTCTTGTTGTACTTGGAGCTGATCCTGTGCCACTTGAGCCATAGAAATGAAGCGATGACCGGGTGCTGCAGCAGGTGACGGTGTTTCTTGGACTGGCTCATGTACCACAGTACCTCTGTCTCAGGTAAGGGGACGTTACTTTCTTCAGTTGGCTTCCCGGCGTCGTCATCCTTTTGTCCTTCTGGGTCTTTTTCTCCGTCATGATCTGCCACTTCCATCTCACCCGTGTTGTTTGTCCAGCCATGCACCCTCACCCGGTTCTTGGGGCCGAGTTTCCTGTGCATGTCGTGCTCCACCTCCTGGGGATCGCGAGGTGGCGCAAGAAAGTCGTACTTGATTTTGACGCAAAAGTCCCTGTTTGTAGGATCGCCTGATTTCTTTGCCTCTTCCAAGCAGAACTCGTCCAAGAACGCCCCCATAGTCTCAGGCAGGATGCTTTCCACGGGCACCTCTTTTAACGCGTTCTTCACGCCCACGTTGGCCCCGAGCTCGAGTAACCGGCGCACAGTGGTTGACTGTGGCCACAGCTGCGTGGCGTAGTGCAAAGCTGTGTTGCCAAGCTCGTCGGCGCAGTTAACGATCTTTTTTAGCTCGCCTTCGAGCGAAGAATTTTCCAGAAGGACTTTCAGACACTCTTCATATCTCTCCTCCATGTCCCGATGGGCCAGAGACAATCCACCGGCCATAGGCCTCCTCAGGACACAGTGGAGGAGGGTGGCGCCAGTCTGCGGGTCTCTTGGGGTCAGCAAACTGTTGCCGGTGCATCTTTGAACTAGGGTCCTCAGCACATTTGCATGACCTCGACGAGCTGACGCTAGCGCTGCAGGCAGGGTGCCAGGGGCAAAGTGTGCGGCGTCGGCGCCAGCATCTAAGAGAAGTTCCACGTGCTGCGCCAGACCTAGTTCGGCGGCGCGCTGTAGGGGTGTAGGCTGACCGACGTTCCCCGAGCATAGATCGGCCGGCAAGGCTGAGGTCAACGCAGAGCGGAAGGCGGCCAGGTTTTCCGGCGATTGTTGCATTTCCGCTTCGTTTATCAATCCGACGAGGGAGTCTCTGACGGCCGAGGCAAGCGTTTGGTAGCCGCCAAGCTCCAAACCGGCCGCCACTTGCTCTTCGAGAGCGGAGAAGTCTTGGCGACTGATCTTTGCCTTGATGATTTCGCGGATGGTATTGGTCTCTGCGGCGCATTTGAGACTCCAGTCTGCGCCATGAGACAAGAGGCACGTTAAGACGGGGAGATAGTTGCTGTGGGCGGTATCAGCTTTGGCGGCGAGGTAGAGAGGCGTCTGTCCGCCGCTGTTATCCGCACGATCCAGTTCCACTCTCGTCTCCACCACGAGTCTGAGACATTCCATGGCCTCGTGGGCGCTCTCACCTTCCAGGCACTTCCTGACCAAGAAATGAAGCGCAGTCTTTCCTGACCCGGAAGCAACAGCGTTGACATCGGAGCCCATTGCCAACAGCACCTTGGCGCATTGTGCCGAAGGCCGCTTGGCGGCGAGGACGTGCAAGGGTGTCTGGCCGGTCAAGCGATTCTGCAGATTGGGGTCTGCGCCGGCGGCAGCCAACATCTTGACGGCCTCCAAATTGCCGTCTTCAACGGCGACGTGCAACAGGGTCTTTTGTTTCTCCTCAGGGTAGGCTTTGTTGACGTCCAGAGCGCTGGAGCTGTCGCCACCCGTGCTGGAAGCGCCTGGCTCGCTCAGTAGGTCGCTGAAGAGTTGGAGGTTGGGCTCTTTCAGCGCCTCCATTGCAGATGTCTGGGTGGGAACAACAGATGTGACATTTATGCCTCACGTTCATGGGTCCTCTGGACGCCAGATCAAGGTTTGACTCTCAAGATAAAGTGACGTTCGGGACATTTCGAACAGCCGTGTCATTTCAACTTCTTAAAATGGTAGCAAACGACGGAGGCGCTACGAAAATGGTCACCAAGTGGAGTGTGACGACTGTCACGACGCGACAGTCTGGTAGTACTAACCTGGGGATCTGACACACAGCTCATTGTCCTGCCCAGAGCCTCCTGACCCTTGACCACTTGGACGAGAGGCAGGACTTCGTTATTGCGCTGCTCCATGACAAAGAGACTGAAAGATCCAAATGGTCACAGGTGTGCGTGCGTCGTTACAACAGCATGAGTAGTCATCATGAACGAATTTGGCACATGCAGGTGTAGCGCTTTTTATTGGGCAGTCAAAATGAGTACAACGAAGATTCAGTCCTTGCTTTCCCAGTCATATATTTTGTTAACTTACTCGTGGTGTTACAAGATGTTTCTCCACCACCCCAACAGTCACTGGATCACGGTCTTCTCCAATCGATGGAGGACATACACATAAGCACTTGCTCACTAATGCTGTAGGCTGCTGATTCCTGGATTGCCTATTGCTCCTCTCTCTCTCTTTCTCTCGCTCTCGCTGTGGCACTCAGGCAGCAAGCCCGTCCCAGTCATGACGAACAAGGCACGTAAGGTTCAAGAGAGAAACCTCTCACTTTCTTCATAGCTCACGTTGTTCTCACTACAGAGCTGCAGGTCGTCCACGTTGCAGCCCTGTGTGTTGGACAGCACTATGTGCGCCACGAAGGTGTGGCTAGAGCAGACACTGCTGGATGACGTCGGGCAGGGATTCTTCTCTTTTGGCGTACGAGGACTGTAGCAGGAATGGTTGGTGCAAGTCGTCCAGCTTCGTCATGACTTCGTCGTGCGCGCTCCACAGCACGTCGAGGTTTTTACTTTTTCCGGTAGCGCACAGTTTGTGGCACGCCTGCCACTGGTGCTGGTTGGAGAGAGACACGCGGTGGTCAGGATCGTTGCCGAAGAACTCGTCGCCCATCTCGCGCAGGGGCGCACTCTCCGGGTCTCGGTGGAGTTTTCTGCATGCCAGGACGAAGTTGAGCCAGCGGACTCTCGTCCCTTGTTCGCCCTCGCCCGCGTCCTCGTCCAGGTCGGAGAGGTACGTCCTGAAGTCGTTAGTGAGGACGGGTGAACTGAGAATGGAAGTCAGGCCTCTCGGGGGACTACCAGGACGTTTGCCGCCACTTCGCTGTAGGAGTGGAATAATATGTTGTTAGCATAACTTATCATTAGTATATAACTAACTATGACACTTTGTACAAGTATCCGTACAGGATGGCGATCACAAGGCGTACTAACTTGCGAGAACGGGTGACCACACCTAGTGAAACACACCCAGAGCCTTTAGAGGCTGTATTAAGGCTGAAAGAGGTCACGTGAAGGCCTAAATTGTTTTTTTCTCCTAAGAGAATCTTGATTTGATGACTCTATCTTTATGCATGTCTGACTGATCCTCATCCTCCTACCACGATCGGCACAGAAAGTCGCATCTGATCCATGTGGTGCCAAACGCGTTAGCTGAAGAGAGCACCAGAAGCCAGATAAAAATATGTGCCTCGTACAGGACAAGCCAAATTGTCACTTTTTTCGAAGGCTTCGGATGAGTGATCCCAGATAAAGTATGTTCTATGTTGCCAGGCCGAGAATGAACAGACTCTGCTTAACAGAGTGTCTTCAACTGGGCCTGACGCTAGCTGCTTGCCATTGCAGGCACCTAATCTCTCCCACTCGTTGCCTCTGCATTTAGACTAATTATACAGTAATTAGCACCGCCGCAAATTATCATAAGACATCTCTGGGCCTTTCTGCATAGGGAGAGAAGCTCTCCTCAACGGTGATCATATTTGGTGAAACCCTTAGATTTTGGTCCTAACCAAAATTTCGTCTTTGTCGAAAACAAGAAGATGTAGGTAAGAAATATCAACATTGGAAGAGAACTTTGAAAATATGTCAATTTAGGCCATTATGCGGCCTTCTTTAACGTCAATGCGGCTCCAAAGGATCTAAATAGTGTTTCAGGTGATAAAAGATAACTCTTGGAAATGTAATCTTTACACAGTCAATGGCATGTTCAAGGGAGTCCCTTACTTGTGGATCCTCTGTTCAGCGGTTAGGTCTTGAATGGCACACACACTCTCGTGCATGGACCACTATATATAATATCATAATCCACCAAGATTGCTTTGCAGTCTTCTATCCCCCATCTCCTGCTGAGGGCTTTATTGTGGGCCTTAGTTTTACTGGTTGACACAGTCTTCATTAATCCTCCTCGTTTTCAGAGTTGCTAGGCATACTTTGGCCTGACAGTAAATAAAATGAACAATTTTCATGGTCCGACGGTTTCTGGTATCCCTGCTTGCTTCTCCCTAAAGGGCCATCTGTTGTACAATTCTCTCATAGAGTGGCACAAGTTTTTGATTTGCCAGTCGAGATCTCATGTGCGTTAAATTGTAATTTCCACTACCCAGTCACAGTCACTGCTCAGGTTGAGGGTACGTTTCTCCTCAGAAAAAGTCCACCTGCCTGTGAGGAGTTCGGTGACAGCAAAATGTGTTCACCATGGCCATTAGAAAAAAAGATGTTTAACTCACTCTTCTCTCTGATCGCCCGAAGACGCCCTTAAACAGTGTCTGTCCCATATTGGTCTTCCGCTTTGTCATTCCCCAAACACTGCCTCAACGATGGCTGAAGTTCATGAAGTCGCAGCTCTTATCACAAGTTTGGCAAAAGTCTTCACTGAAGAAGTAATCGACTTGTCCAGCGTCAAGCTGTCCAACGTGCAAACCCTTTGTGTGCTCAGTCCGTGCTGTAGAGGGGCAGAAGTGGATGCTTCTTGCTTCTCCCTCTCTCTTCCTACCGTATTTAAGATAACTAAGCTCTCCTTTTGAAAAAGACTTTTGCGGTAGTCGCGTGCTTAGCAGGGGAGAGCGCGCACGCGCTCGTGTTCGTGCAGGCCAGCGCGTAGACAGACTTATTTCCTGCCTCTGCTTCTTCAGCAAAAGTAGTGATAGGACGACGTAAGCATCGATCTTCCCATGTATATAAAGTGCTCACTGATCACAGGTGAGACGTCGAAGGGTCTCTTTTCTTCTACTTCTTGTTCTTCTTCGTCTTAAGTCAGTTATTCGGATAGTGGAGTCATCTCTAAGTACTTCCACTAGTGCTTGTGTATGTGTGTGTAAATGAACCGAGCGCCTCTGTTGCTTCTTGCGAAGTAGAGGAAGGAGGAGAAGCTCCTACTTCTACTTTAACTCTGAGCCAGCCTCTCCAGATTTTTTTTCCCGAAGCTTGAGCGTGCGTTCCGCAACAAAGACTCTCTCTATATCGCGCGAGCATTTGCATTGACACTTGTACGGATGTAACACAGACCTGTGTATTTCTCCACCACTTTTACCGATAAATCTCTTTGATTCATGGGCCTGGTGAGAAGGAGGGCAAAGAGCTTAACGTCTCATTCTCTCTGTCCGATGACCTCCGCCGCTAGGTTTTTTCAATTGTTCAATCTGCCCTTCGTAAACTGTGTATGATGACGATTTATATCTTAAGTCCGGTGGGTAAGCGCGCCCTAACGCGGTCTGTTCACCTTATTTCTTATATGGTGAAAGAGAGAGCTCGTTACTGTTATCGGATCGGATCAAGACAACCAATCATGTGGCCGAGAACCACACAAAAAGGCCACATATTTGCTCCAGTGTGAATTTAACATAACGCATTTAGACCTCGTCCTTTAAAGGGGAAACAATAATATGCAAATGAGGAGCTCAGACAGCCTTATTGAACAGCCGACAACAAGTTGTATAATGCAGGAGGTTCAAAGCAGCCACGAGGAGGGAATTGTGACCGCCCTCATTCTGCCACTTGATTGCCACACATTCCAAGCCTCTTCTCTTGTCGGAGCTTCCCGCATGATCTGGGCGGAGAAAATTCTTCCTCTTAGTCACGTTGCTACCAGGAAAGTTCAGATGCTTTGACCGAGCTGCTCCTACTCCGCCACAGACTCCACGCACAGGTACAGCAGGCGCATGATGCTGCTGCCTAAACTCATATCATAGGCAGAGTTTCCCCGCAGGGGGGATGGGGGGGGGGGTAGGGAGAGGAGAGAAATGGAGGATGATTACCCGCTACCGCTGTCGCTCTAGACGACGTTGGACGCCGCATGCACATCTTAAAGGATCTCGGAATGAATTGCGAGTACGGGGTGTCCAAAAAGTCGTGACGAGTGACGAAAAATCTACACAGAATGCCATCTTGGGGACGCCCAGTGGAACGTTTTCTAATCAACACTTGACTGTGGAGCAAATCACAGTTAATATAATGTTGGATTTTTGAACATGACACTGCTCACTCCATACATGTTTGTATACACTGCTGCGTTGTCGCTGGATGAATTTTGCCTTGTCAATCTCTAACACATAAACAGAGAAAAGTTTCCTTGAAATGGAAGGCTTGACTTTTCTGAAATAGTGGTGGCACTTTTCGACACCAGATACCGTCCAGATGCCTTGAAGAGGGTCAAGAACAATAGGACTCACCCTCGACTCCTCGTGGTCCGGTGTGGTCTCATCTGTGCTGTCCTTCCCGTCGCAATTCCCCATGCTCGCAGCCAGAGCAACTTCAAAGAAAATATTTTTTTTCCACTATGAAGAGAGCAGCAGACAAAAGAATCAACGCGTTATCTGCGTTTGGCCTTAGCTGACCACTGTCCAGTTTCACTACTGGCTGCTCTGGCGAGCCTTGGCTAGTCTGCTTTTCTTGGCTTTGGACTGTAATCAAGGGAAAGGCGCTATCACGCTGGGGAGGAAGAGTAGGAATCCTATCTTGTCTGACACATTGGTTGCGCGTTGCCTTTCCTACATACGTATGTATAGCACACTCATGTAAGCCAGGAAATATCGACTGGCCTTAGCAAGGCTTGTCTACTCGAGTGCTGTTAATGGTCCTGGTGCTCAGTAGACAACTTTTAAGACGACCAATGCAAGTACTTTTCGTCGCATAAATGTATGATTAAGATAACGCTCCATGTACGCTATTGTATTAACGTTATTTGTAACGTTACTGTATCCATGAATTGATGTGAAGACCAAGAACGACGAGACAAGGAAATTTCCATCCATGGCGAGTGAAAAGTTGATTCAATCATTGGGATTTTCTAAAAGTTGACTTCAGTCTAAGTCAGAGTTGGCTGCGGCAGTTTTTAATTTTCAGTCAAAAACAAGCGTTTTGATTTTTTACACTTTAGTCAGCCACAGAAATTTAACTGCTTCCTGATAATGCTCTCTACAGTGTCTGGAGCCACACGGCAACTGGTATGAGTCAGCTCTTCTTACATTTTTCATTCGTTCAGTAACCCTTTTATTCAAGAATTGTCAGTCATTCCATACATAAATGTGAAAGGTTTTCAGCGTATGTCACGTATACACTGCTTCTAATACTGCGGGTACATACGGTGGTCCTCTTGACTGTTGAGTCTCTTCAGTGTGTCTATCTTTGACCAACACTTCGAAAGAATCAATCACCTTCGTGAACAATATTGATAAAATGATGCGTCTCAACGGCCGAGTCGCTTAACTTAATCGACCGCTTCCTTCTTGCCTTCTTCGTCTTCTTTTTCTTCTTCAAGCAGCGCATTTCCCCCGAGTTCACCTTTACCGGCGACCTCTCCTGGCTGGAGTCCGACAGATGCAGGTCTTCTCTCAGGTTCGACAAGATGGCGTTCTCCTCGCATTCGTCGCCACCTCCCACGGTGGGTCTCTTCTCGTTCTCCCTGGAGTCGCCGCCGCTTCCGCCGCCAGAAACTTCTTCCTTGGAGTCGAAGATATTATTGAAGAGCAGTTGCTTCGAGCTCGATCGAATCACGCTTGCTCGAACATTTTCTGTCCGGCGATTCTCCGATTCTGAATCGGGGGACTTTTGCTGCCGCTGGAGCTGCCTATGAGGTTGAGATGAGGTTCGATCTGGTGGAGTCGTCATTCCAACCTATTGACACACACATACACAAGAGCCATGAGACATGTTATATGTTTGGTATACACGTTATAAAAAACGTTAGGAAGCACCACTGAGCTATTTACCCTAAAAGACCGTTCTCCGTCCTGCTGGAGCTTCTTTTTTCCCGAGTTTGTCGGTGTTGGCGTCCTGATCATTCCTGACAGGGGGCTGACGTACGCGCCAGGCAACAGGTTCTCCCTCAAGAAGCTGGCAATGGCCACCGGGCTGCTGTCTTGTTGACGACAGAACGGAGATACCTACATGATTAGATGCGAACAATCAAACGACTTCTCTAGATTTCTCGTCTGACTTGACCAAGATGCTGAACTCCACAGAGGCTCTGTTTGAAGGTGGCGCCTGTAATCATACCCGCGTTTGTTGTAGCAAGTTCCAAACGAAAAGTTCCATATTATAGGCAGTTTGGCCTATTTTCTACCACTCTCGACGTTTAGGCAACATGGGCAAACCTAGCTAACGAATTCTGCCGCATCATTTACTCACACTGCCTGCTTATGCACAACGCAAGCTATGCACGCCACACCCACAAAACTACCAGTGGGTCGAAAAGAACTATGAAGGACCTTCAATCTATCTAGAGCCAACTGCAATAAGATTATCTGCTACAGGTCAAACAGTCTCAATAATCACCTTAGGTGGAGAAAAGCGGAATGGCGAGAGAGCAAAATCCTCCCTCTCCCCGCTCATTCTCTTCTCTGGAGTGACCAGGTTGATTTTGACCTTGAGCGACGACTTGTTGGTCTTGTTGTTTTCGTTCTCGCAGACTTTCTCCAGATACTGCCTCTCCATCCTCCTCAGTTTCTCCATCTCCTCCTCTTTCTCTTTGATGAGAGATTCAAGATCGTTGGAGTCCATGCCGTGAACGTCCTCTGGAGTGACTGCGCCGCTCACCCTCGTCGTCTTATCCCGTTCCATGATCTCATGACCAACCTCAGTCATCCCTTCGTCCAACTCTGACGTCACATCTTTAAGTGCCTCAGAACGAGGTCCGTCTGACCCAACAGGTGATGCTACTTTTTGAGATTCAACGTTGTTCCCTGCCGACACCAGAGATTCGTGGAGATTCTGACCAGGGACACTTACTGGCGTATTGGTCACGACGCTTCCGCCCTCTCCTTTAGTGGCACATTCCTCATGCCCATCATCATGACCTTCATCAGCACCTCCAGATTTTTTACCATGGCCAAGATCATCGCCTTTAGGAACACTTTCAGTGTCATCTTTCTCAGTGGTCGAATGGTTCCTGGAAGACTTTCTCTTTGGACTAGAGTGGACTTTCTTGGCTGTCTCGTTTTCTTCGGCTTTGGAGGCAGTGACAACTTTCGGAAGAGGCTCTTTTACAATCACATCTTTTACTTTGACGATCTGAGGATCATGAGACCGAACAGCTTTGTTGGCATGACTAGATAGAGAAGCCTTAGGAAGGCACTTGCTCCTGTCTTCACGTTTTCCAGAGGCACTATTTCTCGGAGACTTACCACTGTCCTTTCGCTCGTCCCTCTTGCTCCTGCTCGGTACTTTTCGTGGCGACCGCCTTAACTCTTTGGGAGGAGGTGTTTTCAAGGCCTTTCTGGCATCTGGAAGGATCGAGGAGTCAACAAGGACTGAGTTTGTTTCGAGCACCCTGTTTGGACCAACATTCGCCTGGCTGTTTTCACTACTGACTTTCCCGTCCTCTTCACTATCATCGATTTCACCATCTTCTAATTCATTACCGAGTTTCTCACCAGGGAAGGTTGGAGTCGTTGTCTTTTTCTTGGTAGGAGTTTGCTTGGAGCCTTCGGAAACAGCATCACTGTTAGTGTCACTCTTGGAGTGTTGGTCCAAGCAAACATCCCTCTCCTTTGCTTTTTGACCAGAAGGGTGCCTTTTGGATGCGGTTCTCTCGGTATCCTTCACTACGCAGTCCTTCTTGTACTTCTGTGACTTCTCACTTGCTTTCGCGGCGACTTTTCCAGCTCTCTTTCTGTCCTCGATTAGTACATGTCTTTCGCGCTGGGGTTTGCGTGACCCTGATTCCTCTCTTCGTCGGGGTTGCTCGTCTCCAGCAGAGGGGGGAGATGGTGCTCTGAGACTTCCCCGTCTCGTTCTCCCGTGATCTCTAAGTGACCTCTCGGGGGACCTGATTCTTCTATCACGTTTCTGGCCCTGGTCAGACTTGGTGTCTCTCTGCCTCTCGCTGTCCTTGGTTCTTGACCGTGAAAGACTCAACGATGGCGATCGAGAACGTCTTGTGTTGTCTCTTGTCCTTCTGCCAGAAGAGTCTAGCTTGGAAAAGTCGCTTCTTTCGTCATGTATTTGTTTGGCTCTTGAGGCAGTCGAGTCTTTGCGGGCTTCAACCTTGGCGTCACTCTTGGACCGTTCGCCTTTTGATGCTCTTTGGTTGGTCCGAGTACGAATCACCAGGTCAGCCGTCTTTGATTTCTCGTTGCCGCCTGGAGGGACCTTGCACGACACATCTGGCTTCTTCAATGGCGTGGATGAGGTTCTCGGTGAGGAGGTCGCTTTCTTCTCCGTCTCCAGAGTGTCTGAAAGGTGATCCTCAGCCTTTTCGCGGACATGAGCAGAGTCACTTCGCTTAGCCTTCTTCCTCTCGGCTCCGTCCTCACGGTCACTACCCCGCCTCTTTCTCTTCTGGGGAAAGTCTCCCCCGTTGAGAAAGACCTCCAGCCTTTTCTGGTATTCCTCTCCCTTGCTCTCGTCTCTCTTGTGGGCAATGGCAAACACCTTCTCGAATTCATGCCTCGCCCCCAGTACCAGAGCTCGTCTGAAGGCGACGTCGTCCAGCTGCTGCTTTAGCTCGGCAACACGGGCATCCCTGCGGGCCAACTCTCGCCGTGCCGTCTTGAGCAGCGCCGAGAAGTTTGAGCGAGTCCTGGCCAACTGAGCTTCCAGTCGCGCCACCTGGGCATCCCGCTGCCTCTCACGTCCTCGTCTCTCGTTTTCTTCCTTCTGTTCTTGTTCAAGACGACTCCGTCGGAGCTCTTCTTCTTCCTGCGCACTGGGCAAGAGGTCCGTGTACAGGTACTCGAACATGTCTTCGTCGCCGTCGGCCGCCATGGCGGAGCCGACGTTGGGGTCGGAGAGGCCAGGAAATCGTCACCCCTGTCGCTTTCGAGGCTGGCAGCCTCAGGATCAATTAAACCGAGTTCAAATCGAAGCAAAACAAAAGTTGTGGAGGGAACCAGAGTTGCTACGACCCGCAAGCTCCATCCCCATCCGCCCTGACAAGGAGGGGAACGAGGTGGGCGCGGCCCGCAAATATATGCTCTCGGACTTCCCTCTCAAGTGGCTTACTAGTTGTACGCCATGTCCCGATGACCGGGTCTCCCTTGGCAGACTCCAATTTCCCGAAGCAGGCGTCGCTCGCGGATTTGTCCTCGAAGGCGTCGGTCATGTTGTTCACATTGATGTTGTCAACTCTGTTCTGTCTTGTCTCTGGCTGAAGGTGCTGAACATCCCTTTGGTGCCGAAGATGCCCCCGGCCCCGACCGCCCGGCTGTTTACGAAGGAGGGAGGGAGAAAACATCCCTTCTTCCACGGTGACCACCAAGTGACCATCTTGGGTGATTCAGGGTCCAGCGATGCCTCTTGCTCCGCGTTGTACAGCAAGGAAAAAATTAAAGAAGTCACCGAATTCAGCCCTAAGCTACTTTGACGCGACTGACGCTAAAGACCGCCATCGTCTTGGTGTTCTCGTCCAACGCTAACTTGGTTCTGTAGACGTTGGGAGCGCTTTCCTCCAACTCCGACGGCATCAGATCCAGCGCTCGGCTCGGCTGTCGCTGTCGCCTTCGCTCGGTTTGGTCCGTTCGGTCGGCTCTCCTCTCCTTGTCGGTCTTCCTCGGCTCGCCGCCACTGCTCGGTCTTTCTTCCATCGCATCCCCGTGAATCAATGAGCAGGAAGTCGACAGGATCGAAATGGGGAAGAAGGCGACGACGACGGAGCGCTAAAAGCTTCACGAGGTCACCGACGGCGGCGGCGCGGAAGATCTTCAGAAAACTCGGTGAGGGACGACGCCCTGAAAAGATGTAGCTGAAGAGCTCTGTTCCTCTAAGAAGCCAGCCAGGCCAGGACGACGCCCGCCTCCGCCATGGGGAACTGTGCCGCCAAGGATAAGAACAGAGGTATGGATTGGAGGCGTGGAAAGTGTCAATGAGGTCCTCATAGTTAGGTTGGCTTGCTTCACAGATTCCAAACCGGGCGGGCACGGAAACCATGCCAACGACTACCGTCCGGACCCCACCCGAGCAGACCGCATCCGATCTGACGGCCCCGGCCCTGGTGGCAAGGGCTGCAATAAGAACAACGGTTCCGCAATCCACCTGACGCGGTCGGCGGCCAGTATGACTAGTGCCAATAGCGCCGCCGCCGCTGCCATCATGGCTCAGAACAACAGCATGGCCAGTCTGGCTGGATCCGGCCAGTCCCCTGCACATCCGGGAGGGAGACAAAACATTCGTGGACAGATCGTGGTTGCTCTGTACACATACCAGGGATCGGAGCTCGGGGACATGAGCTTTAAAAAAGGAGATCAGATGGAGATCATCGACGACACGTAGGTTTCTCGCGGAAAATTCCATGAGGTGTCATTGTGCACTGCTTTTTTCGTCACTCTTTAGCGACAAGGACTGGTGGGTGGCGAGGATCATCGGCACTGGAGCCAAGGGACACATTCCACGTAACTACGTGGCATTCCAGAGCTCCATCGAGAGCCAAGAGTAAGTTCAGCAGCTCAAGGATTAGTGACTACTGGCCTAATTTGCTTCCTTTTTCTGTGTTCAGTTGGTACTTTGGTGTGATCAGCCGTCGTGAGGCCGAGGAGTACCTCATGGCTCACACGAACCCCCGGGGCACCTTCCTCATACGAGAAAGCGAGCAGAACCCGGGTGGATTCGCCCTCAGCATAAAGGACTGGGATCAGGTACAGTTGGATCTCTATGGCAAGGCTGTATTACAACGAGTTACAACTTATTCATCCTGCAGACGCGCAATTTTCACGTGAAACACTACAAAATCAAGCCACTGGACAATAACCGCGGCTACTACATCACCACGAGACAGACCTTCTCCAGCCTGCCTGAGCTGGTCGAGGGATATCAGGTAGGCGACACCTTTTGACAGCTGGGGTCAGGTCCCTATAGGACGTCTTTCTCCTTCAGGTTCTACAATGCAAAGGTCTCTGTTGCGAGCTGACGCGGCCTTGTCCAAAGACCCAGCCTCGAGATGCTCGTGGCAACGCCCTAGAGTACGCGACGAGGGACCAATACGAGATCCCCCGGTCACAAATCGCCCTAACCAAGAAGCTGGGTGCCGGCAACTTCGGTGAAGTTTGGAAGGGCACCTGGCAAGGCAGAGTGGAGGTGGCCGTGAAGACGCTCAAGCCAGGCACCATGTCCCCCGAGGCCTTCCTACAGGTGTGTGTTAGGCTTTTACCTGAGAACTCAGCCCTTGAGCGTCTGTCTCATGCCATTTGCAGGAGGCTGAGATTATGAAGAAGTTTTCACACCCTCACCTGGTAGCGATGTACGCCGTGTGTACTGATCAGGAGCCGTTTTATATCATCACCGAATTCATGAGCAACGGAGCCCTGTTGGACTTTTTGCGTAAAGAGGATGCCAAGACCAGGTTGCATTTCGACAGCCTCATCTCCATCTCGGCTCAGGTGAGTAGCATCCACATACTTCATACGACGCACTCCACTTATGAGGACACTCTTCATATTTTTTCTTTCCCCTAATGGGTATGGTCGCATTTTTTGTTTGTTGTACTCCCTAATTCCTCTGAGACGGGTGGACAGATCCCGACTCCTGTTTGGGGAGGCAAGAACCCCTAACCTGAGCAATGACACTGGGGAGTTGGATATAGGGGACTCCAGGCTGTGGAGCAGTCTGTGTCACATTTTCTCAAACATTTGGTACAAAAGTAGTTGTTTGTGCAGTGATTTCGTCATGGAGTGATTATGCCTTACACAAGTACTTCCTGAAGCAGTACCCGGCTTTGCTCAGTAGAATTCTATAAATCGCTATTTCTGTCTGCCGCACTCCTCGTCTACCCACTTCATGCTGTCCCTGTGCTTCATGCTGACCCCACTCTTCGAGCTGACCCCGCACATCACCCTGACCACGCACTTTGTGCTGACCCCATGCTTCATGCTGACTACTTACTCCGTATCGTCCTTGTGATCTGCACCCGGATCCATTCTGTTTCTACCTTTGAAACTGGCTGAACTGAACACACCTCACCTCTCTCACCCTCTCTCCTCTCCAGGACTGCCAAGATTCATTATTTGTGGAAAGTATTGGTGGTAATTTTTGCAATGAAGTTGCTGGTATAAGGTATTTCCCGGTCAGAGCGTGGCAACTCTTTTCACCCTCCTCTCCAGCCTCACTTCTCCCCCCTCCCCCTCGTCTTCAGTGCAGCGGTGGCGCTGAATAACATACAGGGTCGCCGAGCAAAGCGCTTACCTCTGCAATGGCGGGAAATTTGAACAAAAAATCTGGTAGCCTCAAGATTCCTAAATGACACAGCAGGGGTCTGTGAATGA
>JAAUXU010013376.1_pt1 | contig 47225 bp, 35 predicted proteins | sample 7278151 | NCBI WGS metagenome assembly JAAUXU01 (sample SAMN14350113, study PRJNA611818) | marine sediment metagenome | isolation source: surface marine sediment (1.8m) | place: French Polynesia: Moorea | collected 2018-08
CCGGGGGGGCGGGGGGGGCCCCCCCCCCCCCCCCCCCCCGCGCCGCGCCACCCCTATCCCCCCCATTTTTTTTGCCCCCGGGGCGGCGCCGGGGGGGGGGGGGGCCAAATACGCTAAGCTTTGGGAAGTTTTCTCCAGACTTCTTTTTCTTATGACGACGAAGAAGCCACATGACAGCAGTTAAAGGTCGAAGCGAGCTGATCTCCAGCAAACAGATGAAGACCGGACACGGTCCTGATGTCTAACTTTTTTGTGTTGTCCTCCGTGTCTTCCTCCTCTCCCTGCGCCAGCCCGCCCGCCCGCCGGCCGGCGGCCGGCCGGTGGCTGACGAGAACACGCAAAAAGCATGCGAGAAGTGTTTCTGCGATATTTTTTGCCCCATTTCTATGTGTACATTTGTCTCCTGAATAAAACTTGCGAAAGTGGCCATTAATTTTGTACCTCCCCTAACGCCTCCTGCGCCAGTTTTGTCTCCTCGCTCGAAATTCAACGCAAGGAGAGGCAGAAGCAAAGAAGCAGCCCTTAATTTTAACACGTCTTCCCACACTGAAACGAGAAACGTGAGATAGAAAGAAAAGTGAGAGAAAGCAAGAGCAGAGGCTGGAGGAGTTCAGCGGGGGCAGGGAGGAGTCGTAACCGCAGATGAGCGTAGCTAACAAAGTTTCAAAAACTCAATCCAACTACTTAGCTCTTCTTTCGCTTTACCCCTCTTTCCCCCCTTAATTTCCCCCTCCCCCACTAAGGAGGGCGCATTCAACGCGAGCTGAATCGAACTCATGAGGGGGAAGGATCTCACAAGGGGAATTTTGGCCATTTCAGGATCATGTGCAGTGTGCAGCACTGACAGGCAATCGGTCAAGTTTAGAAGTTTAAGAGAGTAAAAAAGGGATTGGGCAGGCGGGCAGCCAGGCAGGCAGGCGGGCTGGCGGACAGCCAGGCAGGCAGCCTTTAAGGGCTTGAGGGATGGAGCAAAAAAAGTGGTTACGAGACTGAGGCAAAGCTCAACAAAAGATTGCCACAAAGGCTGGCAATTTGCGCATCAACACTCAGCTCGTGGACTGTAATATTAACACCGCACGTGCAACTGTTTGAAGTCTTCGTCCCGGTGGCCAACACGCCCTGCTACGGACTCCACGGAAAGGCCACACTAACTCGAGTGACTTCAGCACCAAGAAGGAGATGTGCATAAGCTTATTCAAAGGTCCAACCATGATGACTGAAGTCGCAGCTGCCTATGACTGATTGGCCGAAGCACAGTGGCAGCCTCTTCCTGTTTGCAATTGGCGTCCATGAAGTGCGCGTGGCCCTTAGAGGTCCCGGGTGGAATAAAAAGATATGTAAATTGTGTACCCATCTGAGTTTGGCTTCAAGGTGGTCGATCAAACAATCCCATGTATGAGGGACGACGCAGCTGAAAAGGAACACCTGTGTGTCCATGCTCGGACCTCTGACATCTGGACTGTGTCAGATGAGACTGGTTGGTTATAGGAACCAGAGCTGCCAAGTAATGTTGATCCAAGATGAATTTCATGCATGGTTTATTTGGTTAAATCCGCCATAAGAAAGGTTATTTTCATGTGCAAATGAAGGGGGAAAGGGAGAAATCCCAGGCAAATTGAAGCGGAGTTAAAAAAGAAAAGGTGGGGGAAACAACGCTAGAGAGTTTTTTAGCAGCCATAGCAAAGCGGGCATTCGATGAGGCCTCATACGTAGAGAGGGATGCCATAATTTGATGCTGCAGGTACCAGAGGTTCATTCAGCCTTAAAATAAGGCCTTATTTATAGGCATCCTACCTTGGCACTCATGTTGTTCATCACTGGGAGGGTGATGTTGCTTTATTCACGGCACGCCGCGTAAGCGGGAAGTTCGTCTCAATAGGAGAAATTGCTTAGAACATTTCCTCATTGAAGAAAGTCGTGTCCGATAAGTGGAAGATATTTGATTTTACCCCCTGTTTAAGCAGGAGATCAGTATGATCTCCAGCTCAAGCATTTCAAACCTGTAAGAAGCTGCCAAAATGCATCCAAAACAAAATGTTGTCGTCCATTTCATGCCAACCAAAGCTCTTCTAACTACAAACCAGACTTTTCGTCATGATTGATGCCCCTCATCAATTTGCTGGTGAGTCCCCTGAGATGCAAACGCCAAGCCTTGCTCAAATTGAGAACCACGTGCGCTAAGAGGCCAGCGAGGCCAAAGGGCAGTGCAACATTGACCTTTTCTGCGTTGCATTAAATTTGTTTTTCAACGTAATATGGACTGAAAAAACGCTGTTTCATGAAAATCCCGTGGCCGAACTGAGTGCGAACTCTGGATGAGAGGGAGAAAGAGCCTTCCTTGAAGCTGCTGTCCCGCTTTTGCGGAGTGCAGTGTATTTTAAGCAAGTACTGCACACGGCACACGACCAACACCACTGTACGGTTCCGCACAGTACAAAATGCGTGGAACAGAGAGAATATGAGGCGAAGGAAGTGCATGAGTCCTGATAGCACGAAGATGCCAACCAAAACTTCAGGCTGCTAAGCCTGATTTCAGACTGCCAAGTGTATTTTCAGAGTGTGCATTTATGCTGGGCCTTGGGAGGCACGAACAGTTACACGTGTCTAGACACTGTGCATGCAGTAACGGATCACCCATTGTTTAGGGAACGTTTAGACTTCCTACGTTGATGGAAGAACTGTACAAAGACGAACAGCGATAGTTGTTTGAGTATTCAAGTGAGTTCAATTCAGCCACACCCATCAATCAAAAGTACTTCGGCCTCAAAGAAAAAAGAGTCGCACATAGATTCGAAATTAATTTTTTAGGTCTTATGGAATTTTCGTTAGTTCTTTCTTTATCTAACGTGCTTACTTCCCCCTCCAACCTTTTGAGTTCATGAAATAATTGAAGAACTGTCACCCCTGAGTGCGCTAGTACTCGTTAGCATGATATACATAGAAAGTGTGTTGCTTCCATCACAGAAAAGCTTAGCGTGAAAATCACAGCGGACAGATCTATTGACATACACTCACGGTGCTTTCCTCCCATTTCTTTCTCCCTTTGTTCCCATGATAAAAAAAGTCTCAGAAACTTATGACTCTGACTTGTGTCCGACCTCCTTTTTGCAGGTGATGGCGGTGTGCTTGTTGCACGAGTGCAATGGATGAGTCCGGGCAGGCCCAAGACGACAACGATGAACTGCACCAGCAATTCAAGTTATTGAATGACGAGTTCGTACGGAAGTGAAGGATTCAAATCTGGGAAGCCACAAAATCTGGCATAAAAATCTTCTTTCCCCTCTGTTAGGAACAAATTTTTGGCAGAGGTAAAAAAAGGGTTAATAAAAGTGGAATAAAACATGAAGTACTTTGGGCATCAAGAAGTTTTTTTGCTCCTCTCGGATTTTTTTTTCCAGAAGTCAGTTCACAAGACACTTTTGTTGAATTGTAACATCATCATCCTTGACATGTTGAACATTTGTCTGCAAATTCATGGTGGTGGTGGAAATCATTGACGAAGTCACTGACTTTTACTTACTGTGGCGCCTCAGAGCAGAACAAGGTTGCTCCTCAAGGATCCAATCTGGAAAGTCAGTTGTTGGCTGCCAAACTTTCCGTTTCTTAGAAATCCCCTCCTCATCTTTTTAGGCGAGAAAGAGAGGGATATATTTTCTGGAATCTGGTCTGGCCAATTGGCTTCCCTCCTCTTAGCCTTTTTAAAGCTTTTCTTCCTCCGACATGAAAGAATAGAACCGAAGGGTGGAGGGGGAAATGGAGGGGAGCTTGATCATTCGGAGACCACGACTTTGTATCTCAATGGGCTCGAGGTGAGGACCCCGAGACTTAGTCAAACCACGTCTGCAGCAGTCGTGACATCACCGAGAAAGAGGCGCAGGTTTCCCCGTCCCATTTAAATAATGTGAGTTGTTAGAACCGCACACACAGGTGTTCAAAGAGCAAGTCTTTCCCAGAAAAGCATAGTCCTATATCACTCTATTAATCATGTTCATCTAATGACTCTTTGTCACCCTCATGGCTCTCCTTATGCGGAATATAGAGGAGCTCGAGCAGTGGGATACGGGCTACAAAAACTGATGTATGAAGTGAGGAAGAAAGAAGCATCCAGCCGACGTCATGCCAGCAGCCCAGAAAATGGGTCGTCTGTCTCCGAAGTTTAAGGGTGAAAAATTGAGAGACATCCTCCGAGACAAATGACGCAGCTAATTCTTGTCACCCGCCACCACATTTTGACGATAAAATGGAGGAAGGCACTCCTTGGCCAAGCTTCTTCAACCAACATTGCAGTCCATTAGGCAGAGTGTCCGTTTGGCTGGTTCCTCGAGCGTGGTCGAGTGTTTTATTCACGTGTGTTGACGCATATAAAGAACACACAACACGCGGACGGACAGCGAGTGGACAGGCACAACAACGCCACGCTCACCTTGGCCCCTGGTGAAGTCAGCCTCACACACACACACGCGCGCGCGCGAGCGCGTGGACGCGCCAAAAAATCTTGGGAAAGTTTTTGTTTAGGCCGGATTTTCTTTCTCACACGGAGACTTTTCAACAAGGATTTTTTTGCCACTTCATGCTCTGAGAAAGAAGGGGGAATGGGGAGGGGAAAGAGGGAGGGGAACATGACACTGAAGCCGAATAACAAACATGGTGGTTGGCTGAGTGGGGTAAAGAATCCTCACACGGGAGGGACACGCAGAAGGAGGGAGAGGCTCTGGGTCCGCTAATAACTTTGGCAACTATTCTAGTGGTGCTCACGGTAGTTAGTGCGCGGGCGGGGGGAAAAATGAGAGACTTGAAGTATGTGTGGATGGAAAAGGCGCAAATGCTCTTGCAGCTTGAGAATGGAACACGTGCGAACCTCCTTATGGACACATGCACACAGACACACAGGGGGAAAGAAAATACGCAGGCCGGAGGAAAACAATATGCCCACCCCAGCCCATTTCGTAAGAGTGATGAAGCACGCACGAAAAACGAGTTGCCACGGCCAGTAATAATGCACTTTCCCCAGAGAGAGAAAGTGAGGAGGGTTTGTCAGTGGCCCTGACCTTGATGTACACGTGCAGGTAGTTTGGGGCTGGCATGCACACATCTGACGTGTGTGTGAGCACCAGAAATGACGAGCATTTTCAGAAGACGTTTAAATGGACCATTCAAGTCCACCCAACTGGCAACTTGCTGGTGGACCGAGCTCTGACGACCTCTCACTGCTGTGTAGGTCGACATTGGTACATTAATCGCATGTACATGTATGACACGTTGCGTTAAGAAACATTGGTCTGCGACAGAAAATGTGTGCGCTGCGTGTAATATGTACGTGGGGTGTGTATATCTGTGCGAAGGAGACAGAAAGGAGTTCTTTCAGGGCCCTCGTTGCAACAGAAATAGGCTATGAAAGCCGCCCAGAAAATGAATTGTTTCTCCCTTTCCTTTTGCAAGGTCTGAGCAGAAAGCATCGACCACCGACTGTGTGTGGTGGGAAGAGGACGAAGTAGGGATAAACTCACCCTTTTTTTGTCTGTCTTTTTGCACTACTAACGTGCAATAACACACGCACACGTTTGTCTTTGGTGTGCGTGCCTGTTGAATTGAGCTCACACTGCCAGACAAAGATTGCGGAGGCCTCAATCGAACAAACATAGACACTTGACGGCATCCCTAGCATGTACAGCCCTGGGGCCGTCGGGCCGTCCGCCGGGCAGCCAAGTAGACAGGCAGGCAGCCAGGCAGGCACCTTGTTTCTCCTCGTCCTGATGAATGAATTCCCGTGGCCTCTCTGCACTGTGGCTGTTGCCATCATTTCGCAAACAAGAACAAGAAAGGCATCTCCGGAGGGCCCGGAGGAGGAGGGGGGGAGGACGAACATGGGCAACCGAACGACGCATTCTTGTGAAATTACTTTCCAGAGCTCACTCCTATTCATTCTTTTTTTTCTGGAGGGAGAGAGAGAAAATGTTGCTGAATGAGAAGAGGATAGTTAAAAATAGCCTTCTTGGTCGAGACGAAATCCTTATTTTAATGGCTACAGGGTGAGTCAGTGCCACTTTGCCACGCCGAGGCTGAACCGTGCTCCACGAGAGACACAGTAGGGGAAATGACCCGTTTTGCCTGGTGCTGCCGACCATGTGAGGCTCAGACTTGTGAACCACCCTGTGGTTCGAAATCCTAGTTTACTGTATACAATACGTTATACGAAATGCGAGGGGGAAAAAGAGATTCAGAATGTGAGAAAATAAGGAGATGGAGGGAGGGATTGAGAGATTTATTTCCGGCTGGCAATGCCGTGGAGAAAAAAAGGCTTCTGCTCTGCTTCTTTTCTCTAAGAGAACAAATCCAGTTTAGGCATAAATCAGACAGGATGATGTTGTGTTGGAGGCCCTTCTTTACCTCTGCGTTGGCGCTCTTCTAAACAACGTCGAACAAGATGGAGACGTTGGATTGCATTCCAGAAGCATTCCATTCAGCAACCCTTTTGCCTTTCTTCACCTACCAGCCAGTGTGCTGGAGCTGCGCCGTGCACTTCAGCACCCTTTTTGACTGATGGAGCAAATGCTGGCTCAATCCTGCTATGGCCTCAAGCTTTCTCTCTCTCGCAGGGTAAGAGAGTCTCGCAGCAGTTAGTAGCTAGTTAGGCCACCAGGGACTGGAGGGAGTCGCCGTCGTCGTCGTCGTCGTCGTCGTCGTCGTCGCCGTCGTCGTCGCCGTCGTCGTCGTCGTCCTTGCCGTCGTGGTGGTGGCAGAGACCTTCGTCCATTGAACTCACTAGCATGCACAGTACACATGTGTTAATTAACCGGGACTCTGGTGTGTCAGCAGAAATGTTCGTGCGGTGCAGGAGTCCCCATAACAAACATGTACGTAAGTTATCTGCACAGTGTAGTCGAGCAGCAGCAGTCGTCGTCCACATTCTGATAGTGGATACGTTCCCTGCCTGCCTCCTTCAACTCAAATTGCGTTGTCTGTTGTAGGGAAGATGCCGCTTCTTCGCTTTCTGTGCTACTCCCCTAGCTTCTACAATTCTGCTTCCCTACACAGCCAGCCTGAAGTGACCATGATACCCTGTCATTGGGAGCAGGAAAAACAGGGGAAAGCCCAGAGACGACGACGCTGTCGCTTTGTTCCCGGAACCGGGAGGGAGGGAGGGAACTCCAACAATGAATACGTACGTCTGCATGAAGAATTCAGGGGCGAAGTCACAACATCGACGGATTCTTGCGTGCCACTTGATGTCGAATCACTGTTGGCGACCCCGACAGAGCTGCTACACGTCTCCAACCCTTTCTCCCAGGAGGAAGCATTTTTTTGCCATCATCAGAGCCTGCGGGCGACGACAGGAGGAAGAAAGACATGAAATGAATTCTCCTCCCCTTCTTTTAAAAGTCTTTTATCCAATACTTGTCTCCCAAGTAAGTTGATTCTTCTGGAGGGCTGATGAAAAGAATGGCTCTTTTCACTGAGCGCCGCAACTTTGAAGGATGAGTTGCTACTTCATAGTATGCACATTCATCCCTGGCACTCGCTTTTTTCCGACGCCAAGATGAACCCCCAGGACTCAATTCGCAGTGTCACTATGGAACTGCCGAGCCGTGAACCGTCCTCGCAGACAAGCTCGGTTCAGTTAGTGGCAAGTGTCTGAACCGGGGCAGACTCGCCCACCCCGACACTCGCATTCGATTTCAAATTCCACCTATATTGGTTCCTCTTTCCCTCTGCAGCAGTTGGAAAAAACAACTCGGGCGATGCTCACACAGAGTAGCTACACCGAGCATCAACTATGCGAGTCCCGTGCACTACAGACAGTACACGTTCAGAGTGCACGCCAACGTGGAGCAGAGGCAGAAAGCGTCTTCGCGTGAGGAGGTCGAGCGAGCAAGCGAGCGAGCGAGCGAGTGAGCGAGTGAGCGAGTGTGGTGTTGGCAAAGGCGTCTAAAATCCTTGTCATTTTCTCTCTTTTTCGGGGATTTGTCTTCAAAGTGGGCCGAAACATATCCCTCCACACACACACACATGCGGGACAGGTTGGCTGGATGTGAACGCAGATCCATATTGACGACTGCGTCAGTTCCTTTCCGATATTTTTCTACTTCCCTTGCTGCAGCTGCTAAGTGAATTGTTCTGGGGTTAGAAAAAAAGGGGGGACCTGATAAAGTAGGAGGTGAGCCAGAAGTAGAGGCTAATTGCTCAGCCTGCGCCAGGGGGACACAGACGTGGCGCGGCTCATTCGAAGAGGGCGACTCAAAATTTTGTTTTCAAAAAAAAAAGTTAAGAAAATCGGACCCAAACCATGCGTTTTGGGCCTCCCAAAGTGAAAAGGGTTCTTGGGCCATACTCGCTCAGTTTTAATCCGATTTCCCCTCCCCCCCTCCATAGTACGTCTTGCACTTTCTCCTCTGTCTATCGAAGGGTGAGCGGTGACTGAGTCTGATCAGACCTGGTCATTCTGTACGCTACATCCGTCTTCTCAGGTGAGTGGCTCTCCACAACGACCGAAAGTGGACGTTCGTCTGGGAGGGAGCGCGCGCGCGCGTCCCCCAAGACCATGGGAGACGTAATAACTGCCACTCATGCTATACATAAAAATGTAGACATCAAGCGTTTGTTGGTGCTGTTCCACTAGTCGAGACACTTCCGCTATGCGGCAAAATTTCTTAATTTCATTTTGCGACACTTTTTTTTGCATTCAAGAACAGTGTTGGAGGGCAAAAAAGAGACGTCAGGAGGAGGTTTTTAAAAGTGACAGCAGCAGCAGCAGCTCAGAAAAGGCCCCACTTGTATGCAAAGAGAGGTGTGTCATGAATCGGCCTGCGAAGTAGGGCAGGAAATGAAAGGAAGGGGGAGGCAAAGGAGGCGTCGGTCAGTCACAAAGTCTCTGGCATCTCCCAAAGCTCTCTTTCATTCCCTGCTCGCAATTCACGACTCCATTGAGCCTCTGTGAAGGCCACACGTGGAAGAAAAAAGCGAGTTTCTAGTCATGGCCACCTGAGGCAAATTCACTGGGCCCAAAGGATTATATGGGAGCACTGAGAGAGAAAGTTTCGCTTTCCTCTTACACCTTTCCAGAAGATTATGCTGGAGGCAGAACTTGTACGAGTCCGACGATTGTTTGGTTCCGCTCAGACACGCCTAGGTACGCGGGCTCCAACGGTGCACATCGTGGACACCAACTACTCCGTGCAGGGGAGAACCCCCGTCCCCCTCGCCGCAGACTTTCCTCGTCCATCGGTTATGAGAGGAAATGAAGGTGAATCGATTGTCCTCCCTCCCCCCACCCCCACCGCTGTGAAGCCGTCACACGTCGATCTGCTCTCCTCCGTGTACATGTCTTCCTTGCTCGCCTCACTCAATCCCCAATTACAAGACTCGTCACGGAGGGAGAAGCCATTTGGATCGTCTCGCCTCCCGCTGAAGGTGGAGGTGGGGTGCAGAGGGGAAAACGACGACCACTTAAAGTTTAATTATCCCAGGACCAAGTGGGTTTGGTGCCTGATGCTCATCCTGCCTTTGTAGTCCTTCCCTGTCCCTTTGCATACGAAAAGAGGATGGCATCGTCACATCTCCGGCCGTGGAAGTGGCACGTCCCGGAGACCGACTTTGCCAGGATCTGTTTTAGTCAGATTTGGTAATGACGAGCTTAGCCAGAAATAGAGATAATTCCAAAGAGATCTCTTCAACTGCAAGAACTTTCCAATCTGTGTGCGAAAGGGGTGCTTCATTTTGGTGGCGCCCGGAGCCTCTCATGCACAGCACCATATCTGTGCCTCATTCACCTCATCTTGTGGGTCAGGGCTATTATTCACCACTGCTGTGTGTGCAGTCCCTCAAGGTCCATCGATGTACGAACCACACGGCACGTTATGTGCGTCCGGCGCTGTGCATGCGGCTCATTGGTGAGGGCTCAGTCCAACCACGTCGTGATTAACTTTCTGCGCACATTCGGCCGACGTAAGATACGAAACTTACAAGTTAATGCCCCCACCGAGGTGTATAATGAAACTACTGAAGGATATCTGGAGGGCAGGCAGAGACAACATTGTCTGACCGTGCTACAGCGCCCAGCAGTTCGACATCTCCCCCATGCTTTTCCAGCATTGTCTCGTCGTCCTATGTCGATGTGTTGAACTGTAGCAGCAGGTGGGTACGTACTTGGGTGTATGACATAGTGTTATTTTTTTTTCCTTTGCTGCAAGTAAGTACAACATGTGCCTTGACTCTCTATCTCCCAAGTGCCTCGTTTCCTGAATGTATAACTGTGAACTGAGCTGAATACCACTTAACTCAGTCCACGGCCGCGCACATGTTGGAGCTCTCGGAAAGAATTCTCTTTTGGTTCCCTGTTGTCGCTTAGTAATTGTCGTCCGTCATCACTGGGTGGGCGTGACCTTTTGGGGTCAGAGGGCCTTTTCGGGCGTGGGTGGGAGCAGATTCAAGATGTACCATTCATTATAGGTCTCTTCCGTTAGCTGTCAGACGCAGCACAATACAGGGAATTAAATTTCTCAAATTGAGCCCAGTTAGCTTAATGCCAATTTGCTGTCTTCTCCAACTTATTACTTAACCAAGGGGAAAGGAAACTGCAGTCAGATTGCCAAAACGACTTCCATCCTTCTTTCTTCTTTCTCCCAGCTTGGTACCAGTGCTGTTGTATAACTTTGATACCCGCCTAAAACGCTTTCAACTCAAATTCGTTTGGACACTGCTACGTACGAGGGCGAGACTAGCACGGGCTAACCTAGTGCTACGGTCTTGAAAGTCGCCTCAGCGGTTGCGTCGGCATATATCTTGATTACCGGTGACAGGTCGTTCGCACAAGAGAGAGAATCGAGAGAAAGAGACAAGTCTACTGAGTCTTGGCAGGGAACAAAGGGTTACGTGCCATAGAATGGCAGATGTGCGTAGCACGAACTAAACTTATCTAATCTCGCTCTCTCTGCCCGGAATTAGGCGGCATTTTTGATCTAACCCATGTTAGTCTTCGCACAAACAAGAAAGTCTCACATCCATTACTGTTCCTTAAACATATCTGCTACTTCTGCAATGCCAGGACTATCTGAGAACTTATCTGGCTAACCTTGTTCTCCTCCTAAAAAAAATGACTTTCTTGATTGAGGACGTACCTACTGTGTGTGTCACTATAAAAAACAGAACATGAAAAAAAAACCTTTTAAGAAAAAGTCCTTAGTAGGAAAAAGGTAACAAAGAAATAAATATACTACCTGCTTATACGTATCTTGCAGGCTCAGTCACGGACAACCAAACACAAAATGTTCCATGCCTCCAAGATCCAAAAAATGGGCTCCTTCTTTTTTTAAAAAAAGAAAAAGAAGAAAAGATTCAAACTTTTTCTCTCTCTCTTTGTCTTGTAGCACATCGAGACTGGTCGCCAAGTCAGAGTTTGCTACAATGCTCAGAGAGGTGACGAAACCGTGGCACTGTTCTAACACCAGGAAGAAACCCCCCTTCCCAGACCTGAACTCGGTCGTCTCCAACTTGCTCGTGTCGCTGAGGCTGATCTGGAACTGATGGTCTTGAGCTGCGCATCTTGACTCACACAGCATCTCTGAGATTTGCTTGATGCTCTGAGTTTGAAGAAAAAAAAATGGGTGTTGAGGGGGAAAACGACGCTCGCTTGTGCAAAGGTTGATTGGCATTGGCGCATGTCTGAAAAAAGCGAGCGTCAAAAATTGAAGAGAGCGCAGAGAGGCGAAACATCAGCACTGACACATCTAGAGGAGCCAAAGCCAGAACACACAATGGCTGCTCCGCGTTTTAAGAGCCCGATGAGAGGGGGAGCGAGGCAAAAATAAGATCTACACAGACTAACTTTAAGGGGCCTTTACACGTGGAAATGAAAAGACCCATTCTGCGCTGCGACAGTTAAACTCTGTCTGTCGTATGTAGACAGACGAAGAGAGTGTGAGAGAGGAGATGAGGCGATGTCCTTCGAGCTGCCTCTGAATTTTTGCTCTCTCTCAGAAGGAACAAGTAAAAGGAATGGTAGAGAAGCACTATGACATTTGCTGGTAGGACGGTCTGACCGAGCGCACCCACAGCAGAGGCACGCAGATAAAGGGGAGTGAGAGCTACTACTACGTACACCCTATTAGTCCCCCCCCCCCTCCTTTCTTGTGTTGCTGTTGTTGTCCATCCACACGAAAGTGCCTTTGGCCATATCTGAGGACAGATCGCAGCTCCAAATTGGCCTGACGAGATGAGGAAAGCGAGAAAAACATCCTCGTCCTCCTTTTTCCAGCGGGAATTTCTTCATCGTCTCCAATGGGGCAAATCCTGGGCCCCTCCATTAACGCCTTATTTCCTTAGGCCCCGTTTGCACGTGACGATTTTTGTGGTGCTGAACTGAGCACACTAGATGGCGCTGAGTAGATTGCTGCCGGTCAGCGAGTGACGCAATCACCCAATTCCGTCCGTGTGAACGCTCCTTCAGACAGACTTTTTCATCTGCTGCTTCAAGACTCTCACGTATGGAGCGCCTGATCGAGTCCTGGTTTGGGCAGTGTCCGGCCTGCTGAAGTACGTACGTACGTACGTACGTACGTACGTATTGCAGTACAATCTATCAAGTTTCTTGTACGTCTGCGATTGCAGCATCATATGTACGGACGGACGACGTTGGGGACAAACGATTGCTACTTAATCGTTGACTCGTGCCATGATCCGTGGAGCTTTTCTGCCAGCGTCAGCGTGGCAGTCTCGTGACACTTGAAAGTAGGACTCCTTCAGCATGTGAAATAAGCCAGTTCCACCAAAGTGTTTCTGCTCTGGAAAAACCAATGCAGGAGAGCCCAGATAATTTTTTTTTCTTTCTCACGACGATGAAAATGTCTTCAGGGAAAAGAAGGAGAAGAATAACTTCATTTTCCCCACATAACCTCTCCCTCTCTCTGCTTTCTTTCAAGAGTCTCTCCTCCCTCCCCAATTTCTGTATCCCATATATCTTTCGATTTATAGTCATGTGTTATATTACCAGCTTGGGCAGCAGCGCGCGCCTCCTCTAGCGGCACAATGGTAACCAATTTTGCAATGGGTGCAACTTTTCTACACTGTAATAAGAGCTGGCGAAAGAAAAAAGCCCCAGCTTTGGGTCCTTCAGCTGACAGAACTACAATAGATAAAGAAGATGACATTTATGAACTTTTGCGGAGTGGAGATGGGGGAAAAAGCGAGGAAAATCTTGTCAATTAATAGTGACTTTTTGTCATTTCTGCCGTGCCAATCGAGCAGAGGTCGGAAGGCAGAAGAAGAGATTCTTGGCTCCAGAAGTAGGCAAAAACCGCTACAAGACAATTAATCAGGGCTCACGAGAGATTGATTCGATTAATGGAAAAGACCGCGATGACGTGACCAAAATTTCCGCCATTTCGACCTGTCCGTGAGGCTCGTGTACCTGCGGAGTGTGGAGATGGGATCAATTTATTGACATTTCTCACTTTTCTCGCAGTCCGAGGCCCTCTTCTCTCTGTGCTGTACGCATTTTGTACGTCCTCTCCACTTGTCCTCAGGCGCGCTTTATGACCTCCATAACTGTCCTGTGTCCAGTCAAGTAAGATGAGAGGAAGAGGTCACTTCTGCTACATGAAGGGAGGGAAGGAAGAAGGCCTCACCAGAAGAACGGCGGGATTTTGCAGCCTCCAAAAAAAAAAAAAAAAGGTTTGCTGTTGTCGTCTCGACGGACAACGAGATTTGGAGGCCAATTCCGCTCAGCGCCCAAGAAATGGAACGATTTTTATTTTGGAGAGGAAAAACCGAAATGGCACGAAATTTCGTTGCTGATCTTGGCGCCAGAAGAAGAGAGAATATCGACCTTAGCCCAAGGACGAGGTCTCATAAGAGGCAAAAGGGACGAGAGTCCATACGTTTTTGACAATCTGCATAATCCTCTTAGCTTTCTTGTTCTGCAGTTGATAACTTTCCTCCGTAATGACACGGAATAGGTTGTCCTGGAACTGGAGCTTTCGCCACGTGTACACGATTAAAGGAGCACCACTCGCGCTTGGCACTTGGTGGCAGCGATTGTCATCACTAAATTATGTAGTCTTAGATGCAGCTCACCTGTGCTCCAAGGGACAGAAAAACTGTCAGTGACTTAAGCAAGCACCGTCTGCATACGAAGTATTCATTGTGCAATCTCACCCTGTGCGCTGTATGAAGGAACACAACTGCATACATATGCCTGAAATGATAGTTCTCCCCTAAAGGCTCCTTCTGAGTGCTGAGGCCTCCAGAACAAAATACGGACCAGAGCGGTCCAAGTCCCGTAATTGGGGATGTCTCTTTTTTTCCACCTCTTCTTTTCTTGCCTTTCCCATGGACGCGGACGGCGAGTGCCACAAATGGACGAGGAGCCTGCCATAAAAGAAGAGCGACGACCAGAATGAGGGGGAAATCCGGGCCTTGAACGAGACATCACTCAAGAATCGTGCTGCAAGTGTGCAGCATGCACGGTTCTGCCTGTGTGACCTCGGGATGCGACGAGCAGAGAGCGAGTCAGAAGTCGCCGTCGATCAACAGAAGTCTGAAGTGGAGATGACTCACCACGAGTGTGGTGATCACACGGCTGCTGCACCTGCGGACGAGCCACCAGACGAACGTGCAAGTTCAGCCGGCCAACAAATAGAAGCTGGGGAACACACGAGCAATACCTAACCCAAAAAACACCACTCATTTTGTATCCGAAAAGCGGCACAATGCAAATTTGGCGAGCAGATTTTATTGTCCCAAATGGGTCCGCATATGCGGTCCCCAAAATGAATAAAGCATGTTGCATAGGACACGAGAGCGCCTTCCCCACTTCCAACTGCTACAAGCCATTCCGTGTCGCTCTCCATATTCGGGACTGTGCGAGATACGTAGTGAAAAGAATGTGGAGGTCCCAGTAGCCAAAGCCCTGGATCGGGTTACAGGTAGGATTGCCAAACAGGTGAGGTCGCGGCCAGATCGTCATTGCAGATTGCTCTGCCCCGAGCTTTCCACGTCGGCCGCAAGAGAGGGCGGCGGATCCCCCCTCACCCCCAGTCCCTCCTCCGCCTCTCTGCCCCATTGCCGTCATTTACCGGCGGCCTCCCCACTACAGAGGTGGCAACCCTGGCCGATTCTCAGGCATAAAATGATCCCGCCTTTTGGGGCGGCGACGCAAGGCGGCAAAAAGGGGACGGGGAGGAACTTTTTTTGAAGCCCTAAATTGGAGGAAATGCAAATTGGATGCCTCCCTCTCTTTCTCCATGTTCGACAGAGCCCCCCCCCCTCCCCGACTACATAGGCGAGGACCACGACGTGCACTACGTACACCACGCATCGCCTCTCCTGCAATGGAAAAGAGAAAGGAACTTTGTGGAAATGAACTGCGAAGTAAGTTAGGCAATCGTCTTCTGTAAGGGAAAGCTAGAGAGGGGGAAACAAGTTTGCTGAGGACGGGACCAATTGGTCAGACTCGCATATCTCACTATTTATCATAGGCTTTAGGAGGGCAAAGTTTGGTTATTTTACTTTCCGGGGACATTTTCGTAGGAGATGCGGAAGAAAGTGAAAGTGGGCAATTTTGGTATCTCTCGAGAGGCTTCCGCGGACCGGCATTTGTATGCATGAAGCCAAACAAATCAGCCTTGCGATAGTGAGGGGGAAAAGGCCACATTAACCATTTCTTCGTCTCCTTCCTGTTGATCTTTGGTGTCCACTGAAGGCTTTGGGGGCGGCAAAGGAAAGAGGCAAAGGTCGAGAAAGCGACCTTTCTTGCCCGAATTTGGCCTTCTCCCTCCTTCCCTCTCTCCTCCGCTATCTCTGCGACCCATTCAGAGAAAGCAGAAAAGTGGGGGAAGAGAAGTATTATGGAAGCAATTAAATCTGTGTGGCAAAGAGGAAAAAGTTGCTCAATGGCCATGGTAAGGCCGACAGAAGGGAGCGGGGGAAGAGAAATGATGCTGCGCAATAAACGGACGTACTACACGCCAAACCAACAAGAAAAATGGGGCTTGATTGACGAACAATTTCGGGGCCTTCTTTGAGTCTGAATCGACCAAAACTTTTGGGCGGATGCTTCACAGGCTAAAGCCAACCCTTCTCATCCCAACCTACCCCTCCGCTATCAGCGGCTGGAGCTTCGGGTGGGATCGCAAGAGCACTGATTGGGAGTGGCAAAGAGAACCCTTCCGCTGGTGCAGTGCAGTGTAGTGTAGTGTAGTGTAGTGTAGTGTAGTGCAGTGCAGTGCAGTGCAGTGCAGTGCAGTGCAGTGCAGTGCAGTGCAGTGCAGTGCAGTGCAGTGCAGTGCAGTGCAGTGCAGTGCAGTGTAGTGCAGTGCAGTGCAGTATCGTACCGCAGCCACCATGACTTTTGCCTCGCTCTGATGTGCCTCATTAGGCTAATCAGAGCACACCAGTCAAGCCTCAATCAAGCAAACATGGAGCGGACGCACAGTTCCAAACAGTCGGCTCTCCCATAGGGAAGAAAAATTGCTCTTGTGGCACTTCCAACCTAGGAGACTTTTGTTGCCCCGCAACGTTGCTGTCACTGTGGCATTGCCTTTTTCTTTTTCATGTGTATTTTTTGAGACCACAGGAGCCTAGGGAAAGTTTTGGCCAAACTGGCGAAGCGTTTTCGCCACAAATTCCTCCCTCAATCCAATGAGCGTGACGCCCGTCTCTAACTAATCTGGACATGCGAATCGTGGCAAGGTGTAGCAGTGTACAGGCACTTTGGATTGCCAAACAAAGCACGAAAAGTTTGCCAACCAATAACAATTAGGCCAAGGATGCGTGTGAGTGCCAACTTTTCCCATCAGCCTATGGCAGCAGATACGAAGTGGTAAGGCATACATACATACATACGACTACGTTGTTGTCTCATCTCGGGGTAAAGGGAGCATGCACGAGTTTGGGTGATTTTTTGCCCAAGGCAACACTTGTGCAGATTCCTCGGCGAAATCTGCATTGAGCGCGTGACCGAGTGGAGGTAATTTCCTTCGTAGGTGCTCTTTTGTCTTCCTCTACAGATGCCATTTGCTCCCTTTCAACCCATTTATCTTCACTTACGCACGTGTTGTTGTTACTTACTTCCTACCTACACACTGTGCGTGCGTGTACTGCATACGCACCAGTAGCAGGAGCTATCTCCGGCTGCTCGCTGCATGGATGGCCTTTTCTTCTTGCCAAAAAGGAGTCATTTACACCCAACTCAGTACATAAATAAAACCGCGCGTGAGAGCTGTCTCGTTTCTTGTATAACAACTTGTATTAGTTAGGCGAAACCATGTAAAAAAAATTCGTATCCCCCTTCGAGGGGGAAAAAAAGCTGCATCGATGAAATGGCAAATCTCGTGCTGTAAACACGACTCTGGCAACTCCTCTTCCACAAAAATGTTTCTGATGTTTGTCCATTTCGTGGTTTATTGCCTAAGGGAGTGCGAAATACAACAAAAAGATTTCTCCATCAAGGATTCTTTCTTTCAACCGTCACTGCTGTGCTTTATCTACCGTACTATCCTCGGCAGCATGAACAGCTGAGCAGTACAGAAGCCTCTGAGGTATACCTTTAAAGACGAACGCCCACAAACGAGTACAACAAAGGACGTACACAGTATTCAAGGCAGAACTTAAGGCGGCCACGCGCGCGCGATCTTATCGGCACGATTAGGCCATTGTCGACACCTCGGTACACCGGAAATGACCGTCAATGGCCGGAAGCCTCGCAGCACAACAGAGGCCACCAGCTGGAAAAAGAGTCACCCTGTTGTCACCATTAAGCACGCTCGCGTCTCAGTAGGGGAAAAATGACAAGAAAACAAACATGCTGGCACAGTTGTGGCCCCGGATGTCGTTGCGGTCGTGATGGACCCGACGCTGTCGGTGACCGTCGTGCAGTGGTCAAATTAGGCAAAGGATTGGTCCACTGGTCTAAGCATTCCGCTCAGGTCAGGACCGGTGGAAAGAAAAGCCTCCTCCGGGTAAATACTGGAGCGCCAGGATGGGGGCAAGAGCCTTTTTACAGCTAGGCAATGTCATATATTTCTAAGTAGCAGGAAAGTTCACAGAGCGAGAAAAATGAACGAGCAATATTTTCGTGGTTGCTCTTCTTCCTTCACCTCTTTTGCCGATGTAACGACCTGTGGGAGAAAGAAGAGGCTTCAGCGCTCTTCTTTCTGCATCTTTTCTACTACCTGCAGTGATGCAGACAGATCGCACCTTCTTGGCGGAGGCTTCTTCTCCCCCACTTTCTGTTTGTCAACCCTTTCCCCCTACTCTTAAGTTATTGTGAACGCATATGCCAAAGCTCCATTAACCCTTTATCAGCCGGACACGCCAGAAAGGCTGATGTCACTGTGCACGTCAGCCAGCTTCCACTTTTGGTAGGGACATGGGTGAGTTTGGAGAGATGCGTCACGTCCAAGTGTCGGAGCCCAACAACTGAGTAGTCATGCACGTGCGCAATAGCGTCAGTTCTGCACGACTCAGGCGGTAGAAAACACTGTGCCTACACGTAGGCCCCTGTCGCCATGAAACAATGCAGAACTTCTGCACACGGTGCACAGAAAAAAAAACCTTCCGTCAGTTTTTTGGCTTATAGCACAGCTGAGCATCGCATTTCTTTGTGTCAGTCTTGCCAGTGCATGCTGATAGTCAGTAGGAAGTCTGACCAGGTAGAAAAAAGAACTCTGAAATATCTCATCTATGTCAAACTTGGTAGCTTTGCAAAGATGAGGCACCAAAAGTCTCCTGCATCCAACTTTGCAGGGTTACGTATGAAGACAACTTGGCATTCAAGTTTTAATTTTGCCACGACATATGACGATGATTGTAGCTGAAGTCTTTTTTACACCCTCTGTGAGCTCAAAGCGGCATTTGAGCACCCATAGAAGTTGTAGTGGACAAGAATTTCTCAAACTCTGAGTAATCTTACCAAACCCGCTACAAGATCATCAAAATCATCGGTGCCTGCAACTCTGTGAAGGAGAGGCTAAAAGCCTATAAATTGGACAGAGTTCAAATGGAGGTCCTCCTCCTCATGTAGTTGTTTTACGGCGTGCGGTGCATATGTGAAAGCAACTCGTCGAGGCCTCAATTGTTCCTCTCACGTCTTATTGTACTGCCTTTTCTCTGCCATGAGTACAGAAGCTTAAGCCATGCACACGAGGTGAGCACAGATGTCAGTTGACAGAGCCCAGAAGGGCCTGACCTATCTATGTACTGCACGCTGGGCCTGAACGTTTACTGTGAGTAAATCTCTGACTGCTGTTGCAGTTGCAGCTGCGATGGCTCTATTAGGTAGAGTGGTGCTGTCTTACACTAGGCATGTCCGTGATACATTGTTGCTGTGCATTATTCTTCACGTATACGCGTATTGTACAGTGCGGAAACACCTGAGGCCTACAGATACTTCAGGATCGGTCGAGGTCACGTGTGTGTATTGAGTGTGCATTTGGGTGCGTGTGCGCGTGCGTCGAGTCCTCCACTTGCCCACTAATATATCTGAAAAGTGGTCAACAGAACAGCATGAAAGTATCTCTGTAGGCAGGCAGATATTTACCGCAGAAGACTTTCACGCAGCAGCACTTCTTGCTGTGAACGCCTTTAAACGTATCCTATTCGTATGAGACGAGTTGAGGATGATATCACAGCATCATGTGCGAAGATGCATTGTGCTAGTAACAGTCCTGCCTTGTTTGCGTAGGTCGTGGGTCTTCATCTTTGAACTACTGTGCTGTGTACAGCTGCATGTTCTTCTTGCGGTAGGTAGACTAACGTTTGTATGGCGCTAGAGCGAGCACACACACGAACATGTGTAAGATGTTTCGAGGTAGCCTTGATGGTGTTAACATCAGCAAGAAGTGTGTAAATCTTGAGGCTGATATATTGCTGACGTCTGTGTGTACCTTTAGATATTGCGACGGTCACAGACGCACCTTCGCAGTACTTTCATGCACCTAGTAGGAATTGTTTAGTAGTCATGAATCGTCTTGCACACAAAAGTGTTGAACAACTACCAGAGTCCTCATATATGTATAGTAGATAACAACAATTAAAGGAGCTCTACTGCGGCATCTCCTTGTGCAAACATAGAGTTTCGCATTGGTCTTAATGTTTACTCTGATCGTGGGGGTTTGCTTGGGTGTACACAGCATGCATACGGACTTAGATGGGGTAGGGGGAGGGAGCAGCAAGAATACGCAGGATGGTTGGGCTGTCTTGCTGATGAAAGTTCAACATTACGGAAGAGCTACTAGGGACGGAAGAAGCTGAAAAAGCAACCAACCACCCGTCAGTCGGGACAGACGGAAGAATATGGCCAGCAATCGGAAGGTCTGAGACGCACGCGCGCTCGCACACGCGGAGAGATGTTGGTGCAGTGCGTAACATTGTACATATAAAGTAGTTGCTACACCATGGAGAAAGAAAGCCCAGGGAGAGCTTCCAAATATACGGCGACGTTTTCGGTAATGGCACCTCAAACTTTTTTGGTTGGTGGATGCAAACCCGACCCCAGTGCTATAGACAGTCTGGTATGTACGTGCGACATACGGCGAAATTGCACAGAATCTTCCCCCATGGCTTGTGCATGTGCATGAAAGAGAAGGGACTTACCGCAAAGAGCAGGTTGAAGGCGAAGAGCAAGTATTTGATGCACTTGATGGAGCCCTCCATGATGGCGGATGACGAGGTCACTCGGCACAAGAGCTCTCGCAGCAATAGCGCAGAGTAAGCAAGAAACTTTCTTCCTCACCTGTGAAAGTGTGTTTGGACTGTAAGTGTCTGTCTCTCGCTCCTTTCTCCAGATGCACACGCAGCAAACACACACACGCACACACACACACACACACGTGTGCGTGCGTGTAAGAGAGAGAGCAAGAGGAGAGAACGTCGTGTGTAGCGACAATAATGAGAAAATTATGCTGGTAGCCAGAAGGTTAGAGTAGAAAATTCGACCCGCCAGTCTAAAGCTTCATACTTCGTGCAATTTTAACGAGCACCAAAAAGGTAAAGCATGTTCTTCACTTACTGTGCGCTCTACGCGAACACGCGGGAGGATCTAGAGTTCTTTTTGCTGCGCGTGAATCTCTCTTCGAGCCTGATGCAATGACACATTTGATTATTCTGTCAGGCCCCTCTTTTTCCAGTGCATGGTCGGGTCGGGCTGCACGCACAAAATGTGTGTCCATGCACAATACAAGAAGTTGTTCTACATCGCGGCATACACGTCAAGCAGCTCTTACACAAGTGTTCGTTTTACGGAGCTTTTTCGCAAACACCTCGCTTTCTCGCTGTCATGGTACAATACACAGTCGCGTACATTAGGAACGACATCCCCGCTCTAATAAAGGCATTCTGAAATATATATCACAATTTATTGTGACATGCCTCAACGCTACAATTCCTCGTGGGCATCGCTCGACGTACTGTACATTTCTTTCGAACCTGCGGCATCGTCATATGCATAGAAGTAGAAGATACAGGAGGTACTGTAATTTCTTAAAGTACCCTCTGAACCTGGCTGTGCTGAGTCAACGCACCCACTACTACTGAGCTACTTACGTAGATGCCTACTCCGCAACTCTGCTCCCGACTTTTTAAGCATTCTCAATCAGTTAGGCGAGTTTTCTTTGAAGTACTTTACACTACTTGGTGGGGACATACTTTTCCAATCTAACTTGATGATTCGGTTAGCGCATGAAAAAAAGGACTTTCTTCTTCCAGAGCCTTCTTCAAATTTCTTACATGAAATTTCTTTTGTGTCATCGTACAGAGAAGACGTTTCACAGATCGTGCCACACTTTCTGCACAAAGGATACAACTCGGGGCATCCGACTGCTCTACGCACGTAGTGGTGAGTGCATGCACAGTGGCTGCGCTGCACTGCTCGGCACCTATGCTCGGCGACGATTTGTACTCACACAGTCGCATGCAGGTGTGTGCTCAGAGTAGAAACTGACCTGCTGATTGAGGCTCAGGTGGTGCTTTCTCGAGTCAAACTGTCTTCCATGACCGCTGCTCAAGCACGATTATGTCTACATTATCCGAAGCCACTGGTCACCATTGTTGGCCACACTGTGATCCGACGGACTTGACGAAGGAGAGATCCGACGAGAGGCTCCTGTCAGACTTGATCTTTCCGCCAAACTGGGGGAGAGTCTGTTCTCTGGTCCTCTCTATTTGTTTCTCTCTGGCGCCTCTGGGTGAGAAGAAACGAGAAGAGAGAAAGTGGCAGGGAGAGGGAGCAAGAGAGACTCTATTGTATGCAGAACGGCGATGCCAGCGATGCCAGCGATGCCAGCTAATGACAAAGGTCGGTTTATAAATAACACCAGCTAGGTTCGCTTTAGCGCGCTCAGTAGCAATTGGCATGGCAAAGTGGTCACTCGCAATGCGGGCCGTCCCCGGCTCCAACTGTGACTACAGTCGAATCTCCATTTCGTAAAGCTGTTTAACACTGCGGTATAATCGCTCGATCCGGGCGAGTCGGTTGGGATACGTTAAATTCTTCCCTACTCAGCCCCAAATGTTCAGCCACTTGGGCCCTTCTTTTTAGTGTTCTAAGTCACTCTTACCGTGTTCAACTGCGCCAAGGTCCATGAAGACTGGTCACCGAAGAGAACCGAAGTAAGCATGACGAGCAGTATCAACTTGGCACTTGTTTTTGTCCACATTTTGGAGCTTCATACGGGCATAATCTTCCACTTTAGACCTGGAAACTCTTTTGAAAAGAAATCGATTGTGTAAGGGTTTTCGTAGAGACTTTCCTAAATCGAGAGTCGACAACACAGTGGAATGCCGATTTAGCAAACTTTCCCTGCAAAACGTCCACTGAATTGGTCGTGTTGTCTACATCGGTCAGACCCCAATCGGCACTTTAGTTAGGAGCAAAGAGTTCACTAAATCGGCGTTCCACTGTACACGGAATAATCGTGACGATACAGAATAACTACTGTACAGCAATGAGCTAATCAAGCATGCGCTCCTCTCATGGCGAGACATTACCTTTTTTCCGCTCACGAACGAACTTAGGTTTTGCTCATGACCTTCGTTTCAGAGTCTTTTTGCAAACAGCCCTTCTGGGTAAAGGAGGGTAGCAGTCATGCCTGTATAATTTCGGGTGAATTATGATCATTTGATTTTGGTTCTTGCCTGATCTCACCCAGAGGCCCAAAGCCTCTGCAGCGTAGGAACACGCCAGCTTAGTCAAGAAAGTCAAACAGTACCGTCTGCATAAACGGGAGAAGGATAGCGCTGTGAAGTAGCTGCCATAAAGAAGCGGAAAGTACCACATTGTACTTTCCAAACGTGCACTGAAAAGTAGTCAACTAACTGGAGACGTCATCATAATGCCTTAGTTGGCGGTGCAGTTCTTGGTCCCGAATCTCCTGTTCACTTACGGAGGGCAGATGGCGCCAGCGAAAAGGTGGCCAGATGATTGCACGCGCTGTTTTCAGAATCCTGACCAAGCATAAACAAATATGAGCTCACTACCGTGCATGTCCGACCGAGCTTGTCTACTTAAAATATGTTCAGGTCACCCGACGAGTAAACTGCAGCTGTACGTTTCCAAACAGCGGTTGTCTTAAAAAGCAGTTACAGCACAGAACCGCAATGTGGTGGGATGTAAGCATCCTGTGCAAAGTTGCAAAACGCCACTTGTAGGAGTCTTGAAATGCCCTCATCTTACCTTGAGCCAATGAGTGAAGCAGAGGCGTCCTCTTGCACTTAAGTTATGTTGACGGATTACGTACTGAAAGGTGAGCTTTTGCATTACACAAATGCCTTGTGGTTGTCGATCTATTCTGTGTTGATCCATCAGATCTTCCCAAAGTGAAAGTTCCAATGACTCCTTGTGTGTTGACGACCAAAACTCTCTAGTGCTAGTCCATACCGGTGTCACGCCCACGCCGTGGACTTGATCGCCCAAGCGGGTTGCTTCTTGCCACTCTTCTGCCGTTCGTCTCCTGAGCAACAAGATTCCTCCATACCCGGACCCGCGCACGATAGAAGTGGGCGGAACTCGCGAAAGCTCGTCTTCAAAGTATCCGTGCATGCGAAGGAACAACTCATAAGTCTGACGATTGAGGTGTAGGCCCGACAACTCACAAGTCGTGTTCCCCATCAACTTGGTCGACGTCGACATCTTCAGGGTTGGCCAAAGCTGTCTCCAATGGCACCCAAATCAATGATCGAAACCCATGGGGAGCAATCGGCACACAACCAAGAACGCACCGGGTCCCAAGTGGAAGCCACTGCAACAGGCAGTCAAGTCAGACAAAATTGACGGGGCGCGTTAGGGGGTCAAATGGGCCTTCCGCCAGGCCTGATTAAAGCGGCTTTTTGAGCAGAGTTGCCGGGTCATGAGCCCGACTTCGTGGATGAAGCTGCTGCGCTCATGCTCTTGTAGAAGGATACAGTTCTCCCAAGTTTTGAATACTGCTTTCTGAGTAAAAAGAGGCTAAATTGGTCTAACATTAGTGCTTGTTTCCCCTGAGTACCTTCCTTGAGGGTCCGAGAATAAGTTGTGAGCTCCACAAAAATATATCGTATTTCCGAGCTGGAGTACAGTATTTCCTGAATAATAGATGGCTTTCGAAGCCCCGGGCAAGCCTCGGGTACTCTGCTTGTAGCATAAAAGCTTTAATTTCCACGTCGTGCCTCTAAAACGTCCTTCACGGCCTCCTTTATGGTGCTGCCGTCTATTGAGTTCAAAAGTTCAATCTCACTTGTCGAGGATTGCCGGAGGACACCCCTGGCTTTTTGCAACCGTTCTTGTGCAGTCGGTCCTGGAGCAGTCGGGCGACGCTGTGCACCCTTTTTCCGACCGGGCCTCCTCATGGGGCTTCGTCCAGTCGTCCTTCTCCTGAGGCTCTCGCCAGCCTTCAGGCACTTCTGCACATTACTCACTGTCCTTATGACGACTCCCATCGCCAACGCGATATCTTTCGGGTCTTTCTCCCGTAGAAGACGCTCAGCGATCTTGATTCGTCGCTGATCAGTCTTCGGCAACCTCGGTGGCGATGGCATTGGCGACCAGTCGGAAAGGGTCCCGGACGTTGGCGTTGACGACCTGGTGGAAGGGGGCGCGGGCGTTGGCATTGGCGACGAACTCCCCAGGATTGATATCATCCACTCCTCTGGCGACCGAGACCTCGAGAAAGACGCCGACGGCAATGGTCCCCCCCTGGAGCTTGCTCGATTCACGATTCAATGAATCGATGAGACTCATTTTCAGTTTTCAGCCTCTGCGATGAAGAGCCGACTCAAATAATAATGAGTCGAGTCATCCCTACTCTTTGCTGCCACTGGCGGTGGCATGGATAAAGTAATGTGTTCCTTTATGTTTGATATGTACTGATTGCTGCTAAGAATAAAAAAGCAGTCTACTAATTGGTGCTTTTGCTTGTTCAAGATAGTTTCAGCTACATTTCAATAACAATCCTTACCTGCGACACCTATAAAGGCTGATATAGTTCTTTCCAAAGATGAGTTGACTCAACGAATCGCGATTCTTTTTTTATAGTGAAATGAATCGTGAAGCGCCGACTCGTGAAAATAGCGAATCGTGCAAGCTAGGGCTGTTATGAATATTTATTCATATTCGAAGTATTCGAATAAAATTCATTTTTTTGAAATATTCAATTTCCTCAAGTATTTTTCTTGGATTTTGACTGTTTAAAAAGTAGCAATATTATTCAAAGGTAAGACCAAAGGGTCTTTCAGAGCAGCATTAAGTTCTGCTACATATATATGTACTGAGAGGGAATTGTTTGCTGGATTCTGGATTCTTTGCCCTATGGATACATAATGTCCTTTGCATAGTAGCACTTTTTCAGGACTAAATATTTCAAGAATATTTTTTGAATATTTTTGTAATATTCCTATTTACTCAATACTCTTTGCTGAATATTCATATTCACTCGAATCCAAAAATAGTCGGATTCATAACAGCCCTACTTAACACCTCGTGCCCGCGTGAGGGGACCCCATGACCACATCCGCTTTCCTGAAGGCCCAGCACGAGACATGCCGGTCGGAGTGGCTACGAAGCATGTTGGGTTCGGAATCAAACGGTTCGAATTCAAATCGCTTGTGGCTTGGTCGTATCGCCAGTAGAGATACTTCGAGCCTAAGCCTCAGCTCGAAGGCTCCATTCTATGTTCAGGCAGTCCAACCTGACTCGAGCTCGACAAAAAAGCTAGCCCGATTGCATCGCGAGTCGCCCTCGCAAAATCAAGTTGCAAGTCGCATGAAGGCTCCGTGGAAAAGGGCCGAGTGGGCCAAAAATTTTGAAAGAGTGGTCCAGCCTCCCAAAACGACGCCTTCAACACTTCTTGACGTTGTAAACCGTCTTGAGTGAGATGCCCATGAGACGGTGAAGAAGAACGGCGGCCTGAATTCTTCTGTCGCTCTCTCTAGACACATTTGACAGAATGAAAAAAATGATTGTAATACACGTTTGATTGGTCAATGGGTCCTCTTTACTGAGCATTTTGGTCAATGTATCACTGTTACTTGTAGAGACCAAGATTTAAGGGTACAAATTTCAACTCCTCACCCGGTACATGCAAGAAAATTGGCAACCACCCTGTTTCATGTCTTAGCCGAGCTCACTTGTTTGTGATGACGTTCCCAGTCAATGAAAATGCTCATACACTTGTTCCTGGCAGTAAAGTGCTTGCTGTAAGTCAATGCATTGGGGTGAAATGGGCTCCCCACGCTGTCCTGACAGCTTTTGAGACAGGATCTTCACTTGGAATCGGTCACCCAGACAGTGCTTGACAAGACCAAGCATTTTGAGCTGCTTGATGATTGCCCATTTTGGTGCTAGAGCGCTCAAAGTGCAGCAACCCCAAGAGGGCGCCACGCCGAAATGCTCTGGTCTTCCCCCTTTTCAGTGGCTTTTCCATCATGAAAGTGGCTGAAACTTTCTGGGGGTCAAGAACTCCACTTTCGTGGACAGAGGCATCATCACCATCAAACGACAAGCGTGTACAGAAGAATTCAGGCCGCCGTTCTTCTTCGCCGTCTCATGGGTTCAGGGACTTCTTGGCTACCTTGAAGAGGGTGGGAAAGTGCGTCTTGTTCTTGTTTCGTCCAGGTCACTACGTTCAGGGTTGGAGACCAACGGAGGAAGCCAGTGTCGAGATGCACTCTCCCGACACCTGGAATACAAGCTCAAGCCGTGGACCTGCGGAAGAGACAGGCTCTGTGGATCGCTGCATGAGCCAAAGATAGCCATATACCAGATGATGGCCCAGACGCTATTCGCTGAAGGCAAGTGGCTCGAGAATCGAGTGAAGACGTACTACGAGGTAGGGCCAAAGACACCACAACCAGCTGACCTCGTTCATGCACGGAAGCAAGTGATGACCAAGATACTGAAAGGTGTCAGTACATAATAGTCCGCAACGGAGGAACGACACCTTTGGAGCCCAACGAGGCTTGCCAGTGTCGGGTTGCTCTCAACCGACACCCGTGAATGGAAGCCGGGAGAGAGCGCCAGTAACAGAGCACGCCACGCCACCTGGAGGACTAGGTCAGAACAACGAGCTGCAGGGGCGACAAAACCTGCGGACAGCGCCAAGCCGCGAGGCGTGGACTGAGTGGACAAGGACCCAGCGCCACAAAGAGTCAGAAGCACCGAGAAAAGATAAAGACCCCTCCAGTGGAGCGTCCAATGAACACTGTTGGAAAGGGGCCTAATCACGCCCCGGCACGACTAATCACGAGGCAGCTAACGACCACGTCAGGTGTAACCGAAAGAAGACGATCCGCACATGGCATCAACGACATCTGGCCAGAACTGGAGTAATTACGACCACGAGTACGCCGGGAGAGGGGTCAAACACGATAGGCAACGGACAAGTAGGACGAGAAGAACAAGTCATCGTCTCGGCGAGGGATCTGATCCAGCTCCTACATGGACCAGATTGGATCTATAGACCTGTTTGGCCTCATCTCCCACATTTTCAGTCACATCTTTGGTGATTTACCAGAAAAAAGGGATGGGATCAAGTGGGATCGAACCCCAGACCCCTGAATAAGTGGTCAGACATGCTAGCTCTGAACTATTGAGATCAGAGTTGAAAAGTAGATCAAGAAATTGGCCAAATTCATTTGCATGTGATAAAATACCACCCTAGGGTGGTCAAGTAATGCAGTGCCAATTCGGCCGTATAGGACTGTCCTCACACTCCAATGGCTGTATTGAAGAAAAGGCCAGCACCCTAAGAGCAAAAACAAAGAGACGTGTATACTCAAAAAGTGATGCTAAAGTCGATACTTGGTAAAATCTTACTTTTCAAGGTACTTTATTTGGGGTACAGCTGTCTACATATTCAGCAATGTCAGATTTCTGGTCAAGAAAATGACCATGGCTCTGTTCTCAACGGTCAGACTTCCGCTCAGATTAGCTTCGAAAGCAAGCCAGTCGATTGTAGACCCACCACTGAACACAATGATAATGTACCGACTTTGATGATAATACCATGGGTGCGATATTACCTAATACCGATCTAGGCTAATACCGACCGGCGATATTCGATATCATCATTAAGTCGGTACTCGGTATCTGCATGGGCATATCGCACATCTTTGGTTTTCTTTTAAAGATTATTCGCGCGCATCCCATGCATATTAACCAGGTTGATGAAACAGGTAACATAATGTAACTTTGATGTCAGACATGGACTGTGGTATCAGAAGGCGGAATTTGTATTGAATTTCTATTAAAAACTTTTACGCGAAAGGCTCCAAGATTTGCGGCTGTACGACGCTTGACAACTCTAACATGGCATACTTTGTGGATCTACAACGTTTTTCCTGAATCTTGTAAAGTGCTTTACGACACACGTTTTACCAAATAAACCGTTTTATGGCCCCGGCCCATTGTTGAACGGAGGAGGGTTGGATTTCACCCTCTCATAACGTCCCTCGGCTCCCCCTACCCAAATGCCAAATTTGGTCCAAATTGGTCTTGGAGGAGACGAAAGTGAAACACAGAGACCCAGTTCTGGCCGGGGGGTAAGAGGCGCTGTACCCAGGTGCTGTGTCATGCTGTCCGTTCTGTGAACAGTATATTTCAACCACACTTAGTATACTGTCGAATGTACATGTGCAGGTACATCTTATATGCCTCAAGTGTGTGCGTGGACACGGCTACGAGGAATCTTCTATTGTCACTGTCTCCCGGGCAAAAGATTCAGGGGTCAAATTTTCGGGATACATGAGAACAGACGTCATACCTAAAGTTGAATAAAAGAGCGTCATCGAACTGTGTTTTTTTGTTGCCTAAAGTGCATATTCGCCTAATAATCCAACTCCACCGCACAGCAAGAACACACCGATGTATCCCATCAGATCAAACAGTGGAGTTTGCGTCACGGTGATCACAACAATGCTATAAAGTACCTAGAACAAATTCGTAGACAAACGTTCTCAACTCCCGACCTGACAATTCCGCGGTGAAGTTTACTTACGTGCTTGACGTGACAGATATCGAACTGATACTGTATTGATGCTTACCGGAGCACTCAGGATGACACCGTAGTTCGTTGAGCAGTACTTGGTGCCAAAGGCCCTCGCTATCTCTACTGGGTAGCAGGCGTAAGCACCTGTATGATAACAACATCGCAATTCTGTCACAGCACAACGCACGTCTGTCGGTGTTGGGTGTACGTACACACACGCGACATTCTGTTGTACGTACCTGGAATGCAAAAGTAGAGACCAATGATCCAGATCGCATAGAAGAGTTTCGCCCCCATGCTATTGGGTTCAAATAAGCTCAAGTCGCCCAGTGAAAAAGCCACTGCAGTACCAATGCAGGTGATGACAAACACTGTGTTCTGTCCGTGCATGTAGTACATTGAAGTCTGAGCTGCCAGTGCGCATTACGATGCCACACTGACCTTGTATCCAGCTACATCATAGAATTGTCCTCCCAGAATTCTGGCCACTCCATTACCGACGTTCTGCAGGGTTCCCACCAGGGCAAAGAAGGCGTCGTCCTGTATGTATCTTTGTAAGACGTGCACGAGCATTAAACGAGTGAAGCCGTGCACATAACAATTGTTTGCATCGTCAATTACTTCTGCCCAAATGCCTTCTGAAAGCTACCGACAAAGGAACTTATGAGAGAGATGGATATGAAGGACACGTAGATTTTCCAAAAGTGCGTGATGCGCAGTACTGTTTTGGTGGGGAGATCGGAGTGCTGGTGTTCTTCGTCATCCATCTGGAATAGTCCGAGGTGCATCGTAAATAGTATGTGATAAAGCATTAAATAAAACACTCCCTACTTTTTGCTCTTGTCCGTCATGTTCGCCCATTTGAAGTATCCCCTCCGCCTCCTCTGGCGTGGGCTCGCGGAGCAACAAGGTCCCCATCAACGCCAGTGCTAGGAAACAGGCGCCCAGGACGACGAACATAAGAGGCACGCGTGAAAGAACAGAGTCGTCCAGAAAGTATCTAATTGTGATGTACTGACATGGTCAAAGTGAGGCCTTTAGACTGTTAATACAACGCAACTAATGTCCCACTTCCTCACAGATCATCTTCTCCTTCCACCGCTTGCACTTCAATGTTGTCTGGGTTGGCGAACGCTGTTTGGAGGGGCACCCAGATGACCGATCCAAAGCCATAGGCAGCGACTGGAATGCATCCAAGCATGCCTCTGATTCCAACTGGCAACCACTGCAAGATTACGCACTGAATCCCATAGATCCGCAGAGTTCGGTGAACAAACATATGGGCACTGATTTACGGGGCAAATTATGAAATGCTCGTAGCCTTTTGACTTTTAACCGATTTTTCCTTTTGCAAACACAAACGGATATAGAGGACTTTGTACGACTCGAACTATTGAGTGCTTCAACATCCAGGTCTGGTAGTTGCGCAGTTTTGTCTCGACAGTCTAAAACAGCCTCTGAAACTTTTCCGTGCCAATTTCTCTGAACTTTTTTGCAAATTTGGCCAAGATGATGGATTGCAGTTGGCCTCCAATCCACCATCGCATACTAGACGAGCCGAGTGAGCCCACTTGAGAATAAAGCTCCATCCATGAATTGCTGTTGATTGTGATAGACAGAAAAAGTGGAATTTCACGGGCGTTTTTTGTCCTGGCATGCTGGTTCTGTTTACATTTGGGAGATTTTTGTCTTGGCTACCTCACCGAGTCAGGATGCATAGCACGTGACGTTCGTCAAATGTGCCTATTCCCCCTGGAGAGTTTTTGCTGCTGTGCAACTCACTTGTTTGGAAGTGTCGAGTCAACTTCGAACTGCACTTGTCCCAACTTTCATGGAGCTGGCCCTGCCCCCGGACCAGAGGAATGTCTCGTTCCAATATTTAGATGAATCTGCTTATTGTTGACTTTGGTATACCCATGTATAGGAAATGTTGGGTAGTTAATGCCTGCCCTTTCCTCCAGTGCTGACCAAAACATGAGCCAGTCATCATTTTGTGCCGCCGGTGAGACAATGTCTCCAACACATCTGTGCTCAAAGTGCCCGCTTAAAATTGTTTTCTGAATATTGCACCTAACATGATTTGACCAAAGACTGTGGACATTTTTGTCAATGATTGCTGCAGAGGCCTCATTTGGTTTGTCCCATTAATTGGTGCTCACATGTTAGAACACAGTTGAGGTAGAAAGTTTGCGAAAACTCTAAAACAGCGGAAGTTTTCTGCCATAATGCTCAATTATGTCAGAATCGATGCCATAGTGTGAGAGGACAGCCTATGGGCTATTTGGCCATGAGTGACATCTTAAAGATGAACTAAAGTCGAAATGTAAATAAGAATTCTGGACATCATCTGGTACCTTCAGAGTGGCTGCGATTGATGGGGAGTAGATGAGTCCGTAACCAATGCCACGAGACGCACCAATGGTGAAAACGCACGCCCAAAGGCCCCAGTCAAGAGCCAAGAATGTTAGAAAGTAGCCCCCACTGGATGAGAACGAACGTTCAACAGCTCATCACGTGGTAATCATAATTCATGTGAGACCTTAGGATCACCGCTCCTATGACCACACAAGGATGGAGACCAATTTTTCTCGTGACGATTCCCCCAACTGGGGCGAATGCTCCGCCGACCACGAGGCTGGTCGTAGATATATATATCCAGTCCGTGTACGTCCTGGAAGGGTTGTTGGACTTGAGGTAGGAGATTACGTACGTGTTGAGGTTCCCTGCAGGGAAATGGCGCAAACAAGACTATGGAATTATGGCCGTATTAATGACATGCAAGCCAATCACCTACCTATGTACGCATGCAGTACATACAGTAGTTGTTTAGATTAGCAGTCAGCTTACCATACGAGAATTCCACAGAAGAACTGACCAGAAGCAGAGACCCTCCGATTAAGGAGATCAGGCTTCGTAGAGGGAAAACTTTATCCTTCAAAGCTATGGTTCGCATCTTGACTGTGACTCGAACTCTGCTTGACGAAGAACAGCTTTGAAAAACTCATCTTGCTTATCATATGACGTGAAAACACTTCAGTTATCAGGGAATGTTCAAGGCACAGTCATTGCATTGGTGTGGATGATGGCTTCTTGATGGCCCAGGACGTACCTTGTTCGTAAGTACTACGGTAGAACGATGAAAAGCACGGAGGTTTCGTGATCACATTTTCGAACATTTCGGGACTCCGTCTTTGATGAATGAAAACCGACCAAAACAAAGTTCTGGTATGAGACAAAGTTCTGTTAGTACTGGTGATGCCTCGGACGTAGTATCTATGTCCGTCAGTGACCGTCGTTGACGTTGGCCTCGTCGCTCGTCGTCCGGTATGGCCGCCTCATCTTCAATCTGGTCGTCACCGCCAAAGGTGAGAGAGACTTTCAGCTTTTCAAGCACCGGGAAGTAAATACTTCTTTGCAGTCGGCGACCGAGTTTGTATGCGGCGGAGAGTTACTTTCGTTATTGTCATCATCCGGAGTGAGAACCTTTAATGAGTGCATGGACCAAGTTCTGGGAGGACCGGGACTACAAAGAGGAATCGTCACAGGTTATACAAATCACGTTCACTCGTTTGGATCGTGGAGGCTGTCATTGAGGATGTTGAGACTCCTTTTTAAAGTTTTGCCAGCTCTGTCGGTCCCAAAGGCCGCACGTTTGTCACGTCCTGCTCCTTCCTCAGAGTTTGCCGGAGTCGCCGGAGCGGGCAAGACCCAGCTGTGTCTTCACCTGTGCTGCTCAGTGCAGTTGCCCTCTTCCCTGGGCGGCTCCTCCGGGCAGGCCGTGTACCTGGACACGGAGGGCTCCTTCTGCGCCGACCGCCTGACCCAGATCGCCGTAGCGACCAAAGATTGCGGCGTGGCGGCGCTAAAAGCAATGGGACGTCTAAGGTATTGTGAGATGGTGTCATACTGCGTAAGTACAGTGGCTTCTGCTGCTCGCACTAAAGGTCCTAAATAACAACAAAAAAGTAAAAGTTAGATCTTACACATTTTTTTAAAAAAAAAATTGTGAAGAAAAACGGCGACCGGGATCAGGATGGTCTCCTCTGATCCTGTTGTTCGACTTTAATGCCGAACATAACGCGCGAATTTACAGCAATTGAACTGCGGAGAGACATTCTTGAGCACTTCGTTGCTGTAGTAGGACGGTTTGTTGGCCTCTTGAGGTTGTGATGGAGTTGCAGATCCTGTCAAAGTTAAGGACGCCTAGCAAAAGGCGAAGCGCTGCATTTTAAGGTGCACTTGAAACAAGAAAGGACATACTGACGTGCAATGCAATCACTTATACATCACTTAGGTCTACTTTTACGAGTCATTTGATGAGATCTCAGGAGTGCATATTTCTTTCGTTCTGGTTGATGGATAGCATATCCTTGTACCTCACCTGGCACTGGTACGAGTTAGCTGGTGCCTGCTGTTGGTTAAGCTTGACAGATACTTCATCTGTCTCTGTCCAGGAATTTACCTGATTTTTGGGTGCAAAGATGCCAGTCAAAGTCGAGTGCAGTGAAATGAATGAAGACATTGTGAAGTAAAGTGCGGAAGCATTGCTTGAATTCACGAAAGTTCCAGTCTCTCACTCCGTCACAAGTCTGACACGAATGTGAAGAGGGAAGCGAGAAGAAAAATCCAAACGTCGTAAAGTCACTTTAGGCCTTTGAAAGCCTTTAGGTAAGGCTTTGGTAAGAACCTCCATCAGGAGTATGTGAGCCCAGCCTTCAAGATAATGGTAAAAAAGGAGAAAAAAGCCCGCCAGTTTAGAGTTGCGATTTCTCCAACCCCTCTTCTCCTCCTCCTCCCCCCCCCCCGTGTGTACGTACGAGGTCAGTGGCAGACTTACGTGTCCCTCCGCGCATGCGCACTGCGTCCCACAGCTACACAACGTGGGCGTCACTGGGGAGATGCCCATGGATAAACGTGTCTTATCTCATTTGAGTGTTGCAACAAGTTGATAACCTATGTGTGTACAGGCAGAACACGATGCCGCCCGAAATCCCCACGACCGGCGACAAGGTCTCGGATTCGTGGCTCCGGGAGGTCCTGCTGTCCTCCCAGGAACCCTTCAAGTCCGCCGAGGTCTTGCACTTAAAAAAACTAGATCCTCAAGAGCTAGACGGGGTGCTTTCCAGTGTATTCAAGGCCCAAGTGTCGATGAGAAGTGGAGAAGTAAAGAAGCTCTTCATCAAGATGTTGCCAAGTGCTGACGACTTCAACTACTTCGTTCGGGCCATGAAACTGGACGTGGCCGAGGTGGAGGGATACAGGACAGCCTTGCCGGAATTAGCCAGGTTTGCGGAGAAACGAAACCTAGGGAAAGATGTATTGGCCATACCAAAGTTTATTGCTGGCGACTACAACCTGAGCGAGAAGAATCGGGGATTTTACCTTATCTTGGAAGATGTATCTGATGTGTACGCTGTCAAGGACTTCGAGCAAGGACTTACAGCTGAAGAGACGAGTGCAGCCCTTAGACGCTTGGCCAGGTTCAACGCCGTCGCCTTCTGTTACGGCAAAGCGAACGGCATCAGCGACTTCGGGAAGCACTATGACTTCTTGAACAAGTTCAGCAGCGTCTTCGAAACAGATGAAGGTCTGCACAAACATTTTGACGAGGTCCAGGCGCCCATGTTCTTGAACTCATTGAAGGGAGTGGAAGACGAGAAGAAATTGCGCGAGGTCGTCGAGTCCAGGTTACGCCGCAACATTTGCCAGAGGTATTTTGCCGTCATGAAGAAAGAATCGACTAAAGAATTTCTAGTTCACGGCGATCTCTGGGCCAACAACGTGATGTTTAACAACAGAGGCAGTGACTGCCTGATCGTCGACTGGCAGTTTTTGTCGACGGGCAGCGTCTTCCTGGACTTCGGGCTGCTTGCATTTCTGAGCATGAGGGACCCCAAGGACTCAGAGGCCAACCTGGGAGCCTTCATTGACGCCTATCACTCCGAGTTTTCCCGCGTGTGTCATAAGTGTGGCGTCAATGTTCCCTGGAATAAGGAAAAGTTTGAGAAGATGGTAATGACTTCTGGCTTGTTCGGGACATTGTACTGGTGCTTCCTGAGTATAGACCTAGTAGAGAAGTACCAGAGCTTCGCACAGAGGTCACACTGGGTCCTCAGAAAGTGCTTGCAGCACTGTCCGGAGTACTTGGAGTGACTCGTATATGTTCAGAGCCGCAGTCCTCTCAGCAATGAATAAATGCTTCCTCAGCCTCTTAAGCTCACGTCTATTTATCTGTCGGTAGTACCTGACGGATTATCTGTGCCCATTACATGCATGGCATTCGAGCTTACTAGATCCTTCTTGATTACGCGCCAGCCGGTATTCATTTTTTAATGTGTTTATTTCATTGAAGTCTAACATCTGCATTGTCATCTGCATCGTCTGCATTGTCAGTCTAATATCTGCATTGAAGTAGGTAATTCATGCAGAGATATGAAAGGTATCGCAATATAGTAAGTGAATTTGAAGTGTTCGTTCAAGCCGTGTATACAGTGCTTGGCGTAAATAATGTCGCCTGGTACATATCGATGCAATACTCTTAGTGAGGTAATTGTAGGGTGTGCTACAATTACCTCACTAAGAGTATTGCATCGATATGTACCAGGCGACATTATTTACGCCAAGCACTGTATTTTAGTAGTACAGGTACCCGGCGTTGCTTGGATCATTGCGAAACTAAGCTTTAAAATATATAGCCTATGTGCGTACTAGAAATAATCTTCAACCTCAAATGACCTGTGAGGTCTGATCGAACCTCATCCACCCACCCAACCCAACTGAGCAACTTCGCTTTTGTGAAGTGGTCAAACTCTTAATGTCATGCAGACAAAGAGAAATTAGAGCTACCCAAAACTTCGCGTCACCTTGTTCGACATTACAAAGTGGGCAGGCAGAATAATGGGCTACGTGAGCGGAATGTGAGAGGGAGGTCAACTCTATGCTTGAATCTTGTCATCATCTGCCTCGAGAGCATCATATTTGTTAAAGTTAAAAAGAGCGTTAGAATTTGGCCCGTTGCTGGGTTTTTTTAACTCACACGTTGTTCTTACATCATTTTAAGTCCTTCACCATCTTCACTTGGTCCTCGACTCAGTAGACCTTTCGCAAGTTCGTTGGGCAAATGCTGTCCCAAGGGAATACAACGGATTTTCATTGTCGACTGCGACACAATTACGTTTTACAGATACAAGCGAGATGTTTCCCAACCTTTGGAAAGGGTTTTTAGCACGAGTCCTGAGGAGGCTCACGCCCCTGTCCGTACAATCATGGTAGGCATTGGAGTTAAAGTATGAACTGATCGAAGTCCCATAGTCAAAAATCTTAACCCCGTTTGTTACTGTTATCGATGTCAGACAAGTTTTGTTAAGACTTAATGTTAGTGGTCGCGCACAGTACAGGCTCATTTATGCTGTATGCACTGCACCTGGTATTACAAGAGAAGGGCTTGCATATGATTTTTTCTGTTACTAATGAGTCGTTGATTATTCAGTCCCGGAATTCAATCAGTGATAAAATTTCGTGGGCAGCTTTCTTATGATCACTGACTTTGACTTTGACTCCACACAATCGAAATACAACATTTTTCGACGGTTCGAAAGCAGCAGCCCAAAAAGTTGGAAAGTGACAGCCAGAGGGTGAGTCTCTCCATGTACGAGGGTCTGCACTTTGTAGGGCAAATGTTGGACTGCACAACTCTGCCAAGTCAATGTCCAGAAATGGTTCCCCCCTGAAGAAAAAGAGTAGAATGTGCCTGACAAATCGGTAGTGCCAACTTTAATTCCATGTGCACCCAAGAAGAGCAAAATAAAAAAGTGACTGCTTCTGGAGATTCCCTTATGGCAACAGTGGCGTACTAAAACAGAACACTTGTGTTTGATCATTCCTTAAAAAGAGGCAAAAACGAACCACTGGTCAATATCTCGAAAAATATGATCAATTTATTTCGATTCCCAGCATACGTGACTCTTAGTAACTCACAAGCTGAAAAATCTGGAGGTCCAATGTGAACTCTGTGGTGAGCGCGATGAATCTGCCCAGGTGTTTTGGTCCTCTTCAGTCTACAGGCACTTGAAACGATCTGACAATTTAGCCGCCATTGTAATCGAAATATACTTCCCAGGGACGCCGACGCATTCTCCGAGCACGATTTCTTGAGCAACATCTTTGTGAGGAGGGCAAAGAACCTGCAAGAGTTGGTGCGTGCTCTTCAGGAGCTGGATAAACTTCTGGAGTACAATCCGGAGATCTCTCTTGTCGTCCTTGACAGGTGCTGTGTGAGCAAATGACAACTCGTTTCAGTCCAGTCAATACCTTTATTTCGTTTGCAGCATTGCATTTCCTTTCCGTTATACTTTGGACGAGGACGAAGCGGTTCCTCGCGAAGGTTTCCGACACGTTTCTCTGCTGGCTAAGATTTGCCAGACGCTGTTCAGACACGCCAGCCAACGTAACCTGGCCGCAGTAGTTACCAACCACATGACCACGAGGTTCAACAGCTTCAAAGGTACTTGTACAAATGTCTAAAGTTGTTGTAAGAACGTCTACTTTCGTACTACTCTATATTCCGAGTAAGTGATACTCCCTCCGTCCGAGAATAGGTGGCCCATTCGGATTTGCGTAGAGAGTTTTGGGCGATATTGATTGAAATCAATGAATTCTTATGGAATCATGAACGTGTGCATGGGTCTATCTGCGGAGCCGACTGGGATGCTGGTTGAACCCGTGTTAGCTGAGCATGATGTCAAGCAAAGTTGGGCATGCTTCCTCCCCTTTTTCTGCCGCAGCTGGAGAACATGTCCCTGGGCAGCAATAATGCCAGGCCTAATCACCAGGCCTCAGCGATAGTGCCTGCGCATTGATTGTACATCTCCTTCTTCGACCATCAGAGCATGGAAAGCTGAGGAAGGGATCAGTGGAACATTTGGGACATCATTTCAAGGATTTGGGGTATGGCTCGAAAGTGCTTGAATGAGGACAACTGTGTGGATGTTCGTAGCAAGAAAGAATGATCGGGGCAGAGGAAGCTGGAGCAAAAGCATGCGTTGGAGTGCATCAGGGAGGTCCCATTGAATCAACGGCAGACCATCCAATCTCTACCATGTGCAGCGGATGTCCCGTCCCTCCACAATAGGCTCAAGAGGGGTAGGAAGCTCCAGCAAATCAACAGCACCGTGAAAGCACTACTGACGGAGGAGAAAAAGCTGCAGCAACTGAGGTTCTGCTTGTCAATGATGGAAGTCGGACACAGTGGAGCTGCAGGAACACATTAATTGGAACGAATGTATGACTTCGTGCATGTTGATGAGAAGAGGTTTTACATGACGGAGATGACGAGGTCCTACTACCTGGGGAGGGGGAAGATCTCCTCACCTCAGTGTAAAGAGCAAGGGGCATATTACTGCTGTTGCTCGACCGACCCTCTTATGACCTCTCTGCGGAAGACAATGTCTGATGGAAAGATTGGCATTTGGCTTTTGTGTTGCAAGACACAGCTCAATAAAGCAGCAAGAACCGACCTCGTGGAAGCTTGGAAACATTGCCTATCAATTTTGGCAGCGAAGTTTATGCAAGATATCTAAAGGACAGGGCTCTTCCCGCAAATTGCAATTGGTGGCTTAAGGGGAGCAAGAGGATGCATATAAAAGTGCGACAGGACAATGCAACACCACACGGATCACGGCGGAGCAAGTGACGGAAGAGGAAGGTGGAATATCACACTGATCAACCAACCATCAAACAGTCCAGGTTTCAATGACTTGGACCTTGGGTTCTTCAATGCCTGGCAGTCGCAGCAAGACCACGAAGCTCCACTAAGAAATGAAGAGCTGGTAGCCTTGGTTGAGCAAGCATGTGAGAACATTGATGTGAATAAACGAAATGATCTTTTCCTCATGTATGACAAGGCAATGGAGAACTCAGTGCTTGCCAGAGGCAGCAATACCAGCTTGGAACATGCCGAAGGAAAATTTGCAAAAAGGAAGGTGCACTGCCTAAGAGTGTCACATGTGATTTGTCAGCTGTAGAAGAAGCAGTGTCAACCCTTGAAGCTCTGATTCGTTAATTTGTCATTGTTGCTTTCCTTGCTGCTGTCATTGTTACTGTTATCGTTTTTCTCGGACCGAAAAGAAGGGAAAATGCCGCTCATTCTCGGACGGGGGAAGTATCTGACTAGCGTCCTCTCCTCTGTTTAGGCGATATTGACACGAGACCATCGAAAGAGGATGGAGTTTTGGCTCCAGCTCTTGGGGAATCCTTCTCTTACTTCTGCCCACAGCGTTTCCTGCTGATGAGAAGTGATGTCACGGGACAGAGGATTCTCAAACTGGAAAAGTCATCCTGGAGGGACGAGAGCGATGGGTGAGAGAGAGCATTGATATGTGGGGCAGTTGTTTGGGACAAAAGATGACGTATATTTCAGGTCCATTCTCCCTCTTCAGTCATCGTTCAGTGTGTTTGAGTCTGGACTCCGGGACATTGTGGATAATCTACCTCGCAGTGAAAAAATAGATGCGCCCTAGTAAAGCCTATGACGTAAAGCTGTTTTGGGTCAGTTCAGTGTAGTGGCGCAATGACAAAAGCATTCACACCTGATGGAGAAGGCTCCGGGCCGGATCCTACATGGCGTACGGGAGAAACATGGCACCCTCTGTTTTGTTCGTTCTCTCAGAGTTAAAGTTGGGTCCATCAAGAGCAGCTGGGAAGGATGATCTATGCAGCAAAAACACATCAGCCTGTGCCGATGTGGCAATCCCAGCATCTGTGACAAAGGGTGCAGTATAGATGTTCCCTTCAATATAGTTCAGCTACACAAATAATAGTGTTAGTTCGACGTTAACGGCGTCAGGGACCCCTGAAACGAAGACTTCTTACGAACAAGAGCGGACCGATAATCGACTGCTTAATGTAGTCAGAGTTGCTAAGTAATGTTGATTAGCCATGATGGTTGTTTAGCTTGGCAAATGGTAGGCAAGCCTGTTATGCAGGAAACCACGTGAGAACTCTTCGGGACCTCCCTTGTCCCTGTGAGTTCCTCCTCGCTGCTTGTCCTGTCGCTCGGGTCGGGCATGAATCTCAGAATAGGCCGTTTGCATTTGGCGCGCTTTTGTCATTCCAGTAAGCTGACAAGTGACGATCAAAACGAAAACACCAGAGAGTATGGCTACAACCGTAGTTAAAGGGTGAACTGACTCGTTGAAAATGTCGTTGCTCAGGCATAGGATGCCCACGTCTTTGGCCACACACTGCTTGAGCACGTCGTGCTTCTCACCGGTTCCCAGGCAAGACACCTACTTCCAAGGCCAGTACTCCGATGACGGGAGGAGAGAGTACTTTTACTACGTGGACCACCAGGGAAGGGTAAGAGGTGGGCAGGGCATTCCAACCGCCCGTATCTCATGTTCTATGCCGAAAGAGTTGTTGCGCAATGATATGGAAGTGCATTGGGGAGGCCGGACATGTGCTCGAAGGACTCAGGTTTATGCGTACATTTTCTCTATTTCATCAGCATACTTCTTCCAGACGATGTACCGCTTCACCTTCAGAGTGGGACCTAACTCTCCTCCAGCTATGCTTAGATCCCTGGGCATGATGGTGAACTTTTTGACCGTTTGAGCCCTGGAGGGAACTTCTTCATTTGCACGATCAATACCAGCTTGAATTGCGGATAGCACAACCTGGTCATGGCGAGCTTCTGTCACGGTTTTGGCCGAGCCCTTTGCTTCCTTGACCCACTGCAAGGACTCGGTATCCAACATGTCGGTGGGTTCGTTGGTGGCTGCGTCAACAGCGCTATTAAGACTGATAAGGACCGAGACAAACTTCTTCCTCTCGCCCACCAATACTGCTTGCGAGACACAAGGCAAACACTTTTTGATGGCATTTTCGATGGGCACAGGTGCAATATTTTCTCCTCCTGCTGTGATGAGAATATCTCTTATTCTTCCAGTGATCTTAATGATCTGTTGGCTTTGCTGTTGGCCGCAACTGAGTCGAGTCCCCAAGTCTCCTGAATGCAACCATCCGTCAGGGTCAATTGCTTGTGCTGTCTGATCCGGTCTGTTGGCGTACCCCATCATTATATTGCGTCCGCGCATGCACACCTCTCCCTCCAATGACATCCTGCCATTGCCAGAGCGTCCTGACAAGCTGTCCTTACATGAGGAATTTTCCAGCTTGGTGTGAAATCCTGCTGGTGTCGCTCCCACCGTCCCAACTTTTTGACACTAAGGAAAATATCATAATGAGGACCTTTACGTTGACGAAAATTCTACGACTCTACCTTCCAGTGACTAATAGTTTGGGGCCCAGAGGTTTCGCTCATACCGTACACTTCCAGCAGCCTCATATTCAGACTGAGGAAATATTCCATCACGTGCATAGGCATTGGAGCAGCTGCCGTTGCCATGATGAAGCATCTGTCAAATCCCAAGGCGGCCTTCACCTTGTTAAAGACCAGCTTTTCAGCCAGCATAAACTTTAAGGTTTTTCGGTCTTGATCACTCTCATCCTCGGCGTGTCCCGTCATCCAGCGACTGTGGTGCATCAGTCCTTGGTCCTTACTCCAACTTGCGACGATTCTCTTAATGCCCTTGGTGTCTCTGGCGATTGCAGTCATCCTCTCGTAGATCTTCTCGTACACTCGGGGCACTCCGAGGAATATTGTTGGTCTCACTCTTTTTGTGGTGTCTAAAAGGGATCCTTTTAAAGCATCCCGGTCAGCAAAATGGACGGTACCGCGAGCAAACATCACGGCCAGACAATCCACGATGTAAGCTGCTATGTGACTGCAAAGTAATTTTGTCTCCACAATTATAAAAGGAGAAAATGTATGTTTGTTTGTTTACGCCTGAAGTATCCTTGACTTGCTTTGGCATGGTTTACTGTCGTACGAAAAAGGATTTCTTACCTCAAGGGGAGGTAGCTGATGAGAGTGACGCAATCTTTTCTGATACTGTAGTGGTTGGCCAACACCTTGGCAGTGTAGGTCAAATTGTCGTGGGAGAGCATAACTCCCTTGGGGTACCCTGTTGTCCCAGACGTGTACACCAGTCGACAACACTCATTCACATACATCGTACTCATTCTCTCGTCCAATGCATCGTCTGGGAACTGCTTTCCCAAATCTATGAGGTCTTGCCAACTTATGATCTTCATCTCTTGGTTGTGATCGTGTCTCTTGCTTGTTACACTCCCACTGTATTGAATGATGGCCTTGATGTTTGGCAAGCTGGTGAACTTTTCCACCTGTGTGGTGTCTTCTGCCACCACTATCTCGGTACGGCTGTCTGAGACGACAAACCTGCGTAGGTTACCACGTCGTTAGACCAATTTCTGTCAAGGTTGTTTTATTACATACTTGCAAATTTCCGGCGAGCTAGTTTGGTAAATTCCGACGACGATGCCACCTGCCATCGTGGTTCCCACGTCCGCTATGAACCACTCCGGTGAGTTGAAACCAGTTATGGCTACTCCTCGTTTTCGTCCCAACCCCAGGCTGATAAATCCTTTGGCAGCGGCTCTGGCGTCTTTCAGATATGCTCCATAGGTCCACTTCTCCAGACTGCCATCTTCCTTGGGGGCAGAAACCAAAGCAATGCCATTGGGGGCTCTCTGAGCAGCCTGGCCCAAAAGAGTTGGGACCAAAATGGGCGGTTTTGTATTATCGGGGTCATCGGGACTGAGTCGGAGCGTAACACTGGAGTCGAGATCGCTTGTCGTGTATGAAGTCGCATTGATATTGATTCTATCAGGTCTAAGTGATCCCATACTCCTCAAGTGCAGGGGGAAAAAAGACACTTGAACTTACGGAGCAGCGCATTTATACCCCGGGAGGTATCAGGAGTCACTATGATGCACAACATATTTTCTAGGTCATCCCATTTTGAGCAATATACTAATTAAATGACGATACACTTCCTAATGATCCCTTAATACTTGATCTGCACCGCGCGCGGCAATAGTATAAGGATGTATACCTTTAATGGTATATTCCTGTTTGTAAGTTCGCAACAAGCGGGCCATAAGCCATAGACAGGCCCAAAGATAAGCACGTGTCTACATTGTGTTTTCATCAACACTTGTTGTATCGATGCTACGACTTTAAGTGCTGATATAACCTGGGATCAAAGCATGATTTTCCAAATTTTTCAGCTCTTCCTCACTGAGACGAAGATGAAGAACTTCACCTCTTGCATTAAGGACAAGCATTTTCTCAAATTCTTTTTCTCCCGCGTGGTTCTTAACGACGTCGGGCGCTACTTGGGGGAATTCCCTTATCTTTCTCGGTGCGGCAGCGAAAGGAACTACATCTCCTGTGATGACACGCCACTCGTCTTTACAGAAGTCTTAAATGAGTAAGATCGTCCTTATTACGAGCTTGCGCATTCGCTTAAGTGAACAAATTCACCGTTCGTTGCTCATCAGGAGCAACTCCACACCCTTGGTGTCGCTCAACCACACCGGCTCGTATTTGACTCGCCCTTTCGAGCCCTCCCAGTTGTGCATGGTTCCGGACACCGGGAGAGTCTATCATCCAGCGCCAGCGAAGGCTGGCGGTCGGGGACTCGTGGCAGACAAATTGTCGATTCTTTGGACGCAGGTACGTCAATACGCCGTACTCGCGTGCTGTTGTGTCTCGTAGATTTGCTTCTAGCTGTCAAGAGTGCTTGCGTATGGCATATGGTACATACTGCACGGTGCGCAGTGCAGTTCTCTCTATCCTAGGAACGTCGCTTTACCTTCGGCAACGGAGAGGACAAACCTCCAACAGACTTTGAGTGGCGAGGAGAGAAGATCAGACTCACGAACGAGCTGGCGCGGACAATGATGGACAATTATTCTCGTTAGCAAATACCTCACTATTCATTTTGAATTGACGCAGCCATCATCATTAGTTGATTAAGCCTGAAGAGAAACCTTATAATTAACTAGGAAGCACAAAAGACACAATTTTGGCTGGTAATGGTCAAAGATGCTTATCACAGAATAGAGCTCACAGCCGATTACAGTTCGTCTTAATCTTTTCTGCCCATTCCATTAATCATGATGTTGGCTAACGCGTTCCTCCTCCTCCTCCACTGGCCTAGGCCGAGCCCATAGAACTGCAGGGCCCTGAACCACTGACGCGTCTTAAATATGTCTTCAGCCTGAGTAAAAAGAACTTGGTTAAGTATTCAAATTGTCTAGGTGAAATAGCTGTTACCTTAAATATGTAAGACTCTTTCGCTACAAAGTCCTGTACTTCGAAGCAGTCCTCCCAATCTTGTTCCCAGCAAATGATGCACTTGTCTAGGTAGAGTGGATCCTAAAGGAAAGTTCCGTGTGCTATTAATCAATGCACACAGTAGAAACGAAATTGCTGTGTTCTACAGGTCGTCTCAGTTACGTTGCAACTTTTTGTCTTTTTAATAGTTAAACACACATTTCTTAAGGAAGGTCTTAATTTGTGTAGCATCAAGCTGTAGACTTGCACACTTAGAAAACTAAGTTGCAGCAACGTAACCGATACGACCTGCACTAGACTTACCCTGACCATAGTGTACCGTCCACCCTTCTCCTTGATCATGATAACAGCAGCCTGCCTCACCCCGGTCTCCTTCGGGAACTGCAACTGCGCATGTGTGGCAACGCTACCGTCCCCCTGAAAACTACTGCCGTTGTTGCCAAGTGTGGTCAGGAGTGCGTTGACTGGCGTCATCTTGACAGTCCAACCGGATGTGGCCTCGCCACCTCCGTTGCCGCCGCCGCCGCCATTCGTGGCGTTGTTGTTGCTGTAGCAGAGCAATCTTGACTCTAGGACGAAGTTGACCTCCTCCCTGTGGTGCTCGCTGCCCCAGTTCAAGACGTCGAGAGCCATCTGAAAAAAAAAATAAAACCACCCTTCAGTCTACACGCTACTCTTTGATAGATCAATTTTAAGACAAATTTCACTATTGTAGTCAGTGCTCCATTTACTATGTATAAACACGCATGCGTACGTGCATACCTTTCTGATACCCCAGGTAGTGTTGCCCAAGACGTCGAGCTGGCCGGCGCCGTCCATGGCAATCTTCTTAGTGCCAGCCACGTTGATCATTGAGATTCTGCGCCACAGTCGAGCAGCGTTGTTGCTGTCGCGTCCGGCGGCGGCGGCGGCGGCGGCTGCAGCAGCAGAATCTGCGTTAAGTTGCTCGAGATGATGTTCTACTCGCTGCCGACTCTGCTGCAGCGCAACCCGATCGCGGTGACCCGCGGGGGTGACCTTGAGCAGGCGAGACAAAAGCAAGGGGTACTTGGTGACACGTTGCACGGGGACCTGTAATTAGTAAAGTTATTATATGTACGCTCAATTTATCTCTCATATTATATGAATGCTCACATGTACACGAACATACTTACAGTAGTTTATGTACTCACCATAAGAAACGAGCTGAGGTTCATCCTTCTGAGGATAGTGTTCTCCATTTGTGAGACCCTCAAAAAGATCCTTAGCAGCTCCTTCTCCTTTTCCAAGCTGGCCAACAACGAGGAGGCATTGGCCTAGAAATTGCAAGATTATGCTACGTACCCCAACTGTATTTCATGAAGTTACTGCTGAAGAGTATGCTACCTGTCTGGTACAGTAGCTAGTGAATGCCTGTAGCATGCCGTCTTCTACGGCGAGGAACACTGCGCCGATGGCCACGGAGCAAAGCTCCTCGTCGCCGTCGTCCATCGCCAGCTCGATGGCGTCACGTAACGCAGCTGTCAACCTGCGGCTCGCCTCCCACAAGTCGTCCACGTTCAAGAACACCTAAAAAGACGTCTCGTTTATAGTAACAAACTGGCACTCGTCGTTCCTTCAGCGATCATCTTTGCATCTTTTTATTCATGTCGCACATCCTCAATCCCACCTCACATGCGAGAACGCAGTAAAACGGAAATATCGATCACTTTGGGACGAGTAAAAATGATCCTCATGAACTATCTGATTCTTATATCTAGTGATTCTTATGACCGTTTTAGTGTCCGCGTTGTCACGAACCTCTCCGAGCTGCAGCATACGTTATTTGACTAGAAGTAGACGCGCTTCAGCTTAGTGGCTGCTACGGTTGAAATGCACCAAATTTACTGAACCACTGATTATAAAAAAACACACATCATATCCAAGCTATCCACAGCCCGTGCACCGCGTCACAGGTAAACCAAGCACCTCTGCTCTCAGTAATGAAAGAAGAGCGTGATTTTGCTACCAAGCTAAATCAGAGATGTGCTTTGCTTTACTCTCCTATGCTCTGGTCTGGCCTGGCCAGGACTGTCCCGAACTGTATGTTGTAACGTGCTCTGGAAAAACAGTCCTACCAGAGCCAGCCTCAACTTCACCTCTACTCCATTCCAACCCCCTTTTTTGTCAACCATGACGTTTCTTCTTATATTTCTGATGTCACTGCATGAAGTCCAATGTTTTCCGAATAACCCTTAAATCTTATACTCTCTGCAGAAATGTTCAGGTGTTAGCAGTGAGAATGAATCCTAAGCTTCTCGGGACGGTGGCGTCAGAGATGTTGTCCTTAGCGACATCGTCATCAGCACTGGGAGCACAGTCAAGTGCTTCTGTTGGGGAACCCCTGGGCTCAGCCTCAACCACGAGTGAACGCGCCGCCCAATCCAAGATTGCAACCCGGACAAAGAAGCTACCCTACAGCACAGTGGAAAGAATTTTCCCCCCGTAGTTCAAGATATTCATTGCCAAATGTAACGGTTTGATGATCGAGTTGGCGACTACTAAAACGACTCTGCGATAGTCGTGGGATTGCGACTTCG
>JAAUXU010051016.1_pt1 | contig 47154 bp, 42 predicted proteins | sample 7278151 | NCBI WGS metagenome assembly JAAUXU01 (sample SAMN14350113, study PRJNA611818) | marine sediment metagenome | isolation source: surface marine sediment (1.8m) | place: French Polynesia: Moorea | collected 2018-08
ACAGCACTGAGAAGCACTGCACCACCAAGCTGTCGCAACGGCGCGTGCATAATTTCGACCTAATGTCGCTCTTACCCCCAAGCACCGGGAGTTTCGACCTTGTGCGATCCTTCGAGTTTTTCTTATGCTTTATTGCAAGAGATGTGGAGACAAAGCGACACGCAGAGGACAAAACATTGAGTATGCCCATACGACTTTGGTCCCCCCCTCCGCATACACACATTCTCGTGTTTATGTACACTCGATGTGCACAGTACTCCATGCATGCGCGATTTGTCACTTCGGGACTCCTTCTGGCAAAATGTGAACCATGAACGTACCTACACGCATGCAAGGTTATGACACCGAACCTTACTGGGCACGTCCTGCGAACATACTAACAATTCACGTACAGTGCACAACACAGCAGGCACGCCTATTGTTTGACGGTATAGGAACACCAGTGTTTGTCGTGTCATATGAAACAAACTGCAGTCAGGTCTCACTCTTTCTTTGCACTGGTCTGATCTAAAATCCTCCAAGGCCGCGCAGTCTTCCTGGTTAAAAGGGGAGCCAGTGAGGGAGTCCCCGCATGGAAAACTTGCCAATTGTTCGCATATGCTTTGAGGAGTAGCACAAAGGGCCCCGGACGTCTTACAAGCTTCCTGTGTCCAGACCAAAGTAAGTTTTTCATCCTCCAAAGAAATTGAAAATCGTCATCTGGTCGGGGAAAAAGCAGCGCATGCGGTGTGTCCACTTCATCCTCCTCATGGGTCATCATCGATGAAACCTTTGTGTTCTACGCTCGACTCTTTGCATGACACTGTCGTCCTTATACATTTGCCGCAAGAGAGTGGAGTGAGATCCTATTTGAGACTGAGAACCCCATTTCTCTTGAGGGAAATATTGATGGCTCTGTGAGGCCGTGAATTTTAACGTCTGGATGGATGCACATGGTGATGACGATGCTAAAAGACGAGGAGAAGGGCTCACTTGAAAAGGAAGACGATGAATAAACAAAGGATCCTTTCACTCGAGAATAAGTGCTGACCACGCTTCTTCTTTTGTTCATGCTCAAGAGGGCTGACGGACTCATCATTGTCCCCTGGAAAGTGGGTCGAATTCTTGTTACACTTCGGAATGAGATCGCGTGCTTGGAGGCCATGTCTGCAGCCGTAATGCCTATAGGTGGGTGCGAGAAAGGGAACGACTGGCAATTACTATAATGAGTTTTTTCGTTATGTAATGGGAGTGCCCGGACTCCCTCGGCCCTCGCGCAGGACTGGTGGCGGAAACTGGAGGCGGCGGAAAAGCGATTAATCGATGATGCTAATGGGGGCTGCCGAGTGACTTCTGCCTCCGTGCGTGAAATTGCGTCATCGCTTAATGGTCTGACGCTTAGGTGGGTCTCTTTTTACTCACTGCGCTTCCTTTTTTCTCTCTTTCACTTGGCCACACGGATTAGTTCCTGGGGGGATTCAATCCCCAATTTCCTTTTAGCCGCCAGTGCCACCAAGGCCTACCTAGGCCTAAGAACTGTCCACGTTTTTCCTTCAAGGGACCAACGACCGCAACAGTTGAGGGCTGGTTGGAATTCGGTAAATAATATGCTTGACGATTCACGAGGGACATGACTTTGTCTCAAAAGTCTTTCTGGCCTAAGGTTGCTCCTGCGGTGATCTCGGGGTGAAACCTCCACTCTCAAACAGAAGGAGGCCAAGTTTGATATATGGTTACTACCGTAAGTTGTCCAGCATCCTACCAAAGGGTCGTTGAGACAAGGTCGCGTCCGGCCACAAAAGGTCACACTGGGTTTCCACCCAAACTGGATCAAGCTCACTTCACCATCACTGTAGGACACTTTGGACGCTTAGTGATTGGTCAAGATCAGAGACCGTGCATGTCACAATGAGTAAAGCCGCAGGTCTTTGAAGATTTCCTCTTCTTGTTTCACCAAATCATCCCGCTTCAAGGATCTCCGATGAAGCGGCAGAAATTTCCTCTTCAAAGAGTGCAGTATTGAGGAGGGAGGAGTAGCACGAGCGAGCGCTTGGTCTAGCGATTTTGCTCGCGTCTGCGTCCGTGTGAGGATAATAAGTACGCAGTTTTGTCATCTTGGTCCGACTCCAAGGCTAAGGAAATGCAATAATGATGACTTATTGAAAAACACAATGAAAAGTGAGCGTGTGTGCGTATATGGTCTTTATTTGACCATGCAAAGAGCGGACTGGACAGGAAAGGCCTTCTTTGCCTCTGTACGTAGACGTACATGCCATTTTTCTGGAGCTTGTGATCAGCACGCTTCAGCACAGAATCATGTCTCGTACTGGCGCCGCTGCTTTGGCGGCATCGTCGACGTTATATTAGCGCAATCAGGTCTCTACCTCTTTCTCTCTGACCTCTACTCCTGTCCAATGCACAGTTCTTCATACGCACTGCACTTCTTACTTACTTACTTACGTACGTACGTACGTACGCAAGTACGTCGTGAACGTTGCGAAGTCAGCTTGATATATTTCCAGTGCTCGGGCGAAAGAATAAGTGCCCTCTTTCTTCTGGTAGCAGTAATGGCTCCTTGAGCGCTAACCCCATTATTGCGTACGACGTGCGTAATAATGCGTAGCGGGTAGGGTCCATGGGTCCATCTGGGCCCAGCCTCCTCCTCAATGCCTATCAGCGCGATCGTAAATTATGTCTACTGCGTCCGTCCGTCCGAGGAGAAATGATATCTGGGCGAGGGCTGGGCACGGACGTCCGTCCGTACATACGTACGTACGTATGTGCGGACTGACTGGGCTGACCGCCGCAGCTCAACTAATGCCCATGAGTGTGCACGCAAGTACATACGTAAGGACATGCCCTGTGTACATGCGTTCAGTAGAGTACAGCGATGCTGCCTGCCTGCGTCGTGCTTTTGATATAATTTCAGTGCGTGCGACCGTACGTGCGTGCGTGCGTGCGTGCGTCAGTGGGTTCCAGTATCAATAAGAGTGCCTCCTGTGGTCTTCTTGCTGCATACGGAGTATATTTTAAAAGGCTGAACCAATGCTACAAGTGATAATTCAATTCGTAGCTCCAACGCCAGTTAGAAATGGAAGGGTGGTGCGGAAAATTTTCCCGTGGAGTCAGTTTGATTTATGAACACCTGATTCTCTTGTCTGTAAACCCAGATACCATTGTGACTGACTCTCCTCTGCTGGTAGTCGGCGCCCATGGGGGTAATAGATTGTTTCCCAGGTTTAATTAATGGAGCTCGTGCTGAGCGCAGTCGAGGAAATGATGATTTTTCTCCAGTTTTGTCAATTTACAGTTCAAGACTATCAAAACGTCCACTTTCCAAGCCCATCCAAAGGTGAAAGTGCGTAAGGAGCCCGGGTGGGACGTGCTTGTCTCTTATAATTGTCCTAACTACTATGCTCTGCTCTCCTTGCCAAAAACTGCTGACATTTCATCTTACTTGCTTCTTGCACAATTCTCATTTAGGCTTTTTTGCTCCTCAAGTGTAGCACATGCAGTAAGTATTCCAATTTCCCACACGTTGAGATCTCTGTTGGAAGGGGGGGGGACTGGCTGACAAATGACAAGGGGAGGTCCTGACAGACACACACGCTTACGTGCAGTAACTGGATGGAAAGAAATGAACGTCATCACCCAGAGCAGCAGGAATTTAGTTTTATTACGTCTGCGTCCACGTGCCGCGGGGAAGGGTAACCAATTGGAGCCAATTAAATCCCCCAGGGGGAAATTCCACTCGTTACTGTCGTCTTTCTTTCCTCCGTTTTATTCTAGCCCGGACAGGAACAATTCAACTGTCAAGTACTCAATCGTCAGGGTTTTCCACTTTTCCCTGCTGGTCCGTGCAAATGTGCGCACATACGTGCATCTCACGTGTGCCCAGCGTGCGCGCGCGCGTGCGTGAGTGCGTCCTACGCGTACAGAAAGACCATGAGTGCTTTCGTATGCACTTTTTTGCGTCACTTACAGGCTTCCACGTCATTTGACGAAGTTCTGCAGTGTACATGTGTACGTGGTACACACGCGAACGTATATAATATGCCGACTACGTACACGCCGGCCTGGGCCTGGGCCTTCGGGATGCCATTCCCCTTGTATGATGCGTGGTAGAAATCGGAGCTGACGAGCAAATTGGCTGGGCAGTCAGCAAAACTTCCTTTCCGGGAAGGAGAAAACGACATTAATTTCTCACGCACGAAGGACGAGGAGAAAATCCTTGCTCCGGTTTTTACTATCCCGTGATGAAAAAAGCGCCTGAGGCCAGGACACGTACGACACAGCTTCTGAAAGCTCTTGCCAAGCCGCAATCCAGCTCCAAGTCACAACTCGGGGGAGGGAAAATGTTCCAACCTTACACTTTTCAGACCAGGGAACCTTCGTCCGTACTTTAAAGTTACATTCCCACGTCAGGACAAACTCTACGTACATGACTTTACGTATTACAAGACTTTTCGTGCATGCCCATACATATGCATTGTAGCCGTGCATAACCACTGTGCGCGCAACGTCGAGGAGATGCACCGTACCCATCGGAAAATGCGTGCTCTGACTGGGAAAACATCCTTTCCTCCTAACCAAGGCCTTCTTACTGTATAATAGTCAATGGACGCCAATTTGCCATCCTCATCTTATTCACTTCGCCTTCTCATTATAACTTCGCAGCATCTCAATTCGATCTCTTCCTTCCCTCTCAAGAGCTAATGCGTCTCAATCTCGAAGTAATAATAAGAGAGGAGGTGATGGCTTTTCATTTTTTGCTCACTGCGCTGCTTCGTCATAGGCCAAGCTGCTCAACCAGGCGAGATCAAGGTGACGAGGACTCGGACTGGTACGGACACTCTGTTCTGTAGTGGCAGCGCCGGCTGCTGTCTGGTAGAGTTCTGCGCGGCAACACTTCCTCCTTTCAGTGCTGCGTCAATAAAAATTCTTCTCCCTTTTTGCATTACTTGCACGTTTGTCCAAACAGGACATCATTTCCTTTAGCGATTGCGGCCAGAAAATGTCAAAGGAATGCTGAAGTGAACCAGGAAGAAGCATTAATAGGATCTCATTGTCGATTATCTCGGCCAATCGTGTCCGTGATTAAACACCTGAGACACTAATTGCCAGCTGAATTGTCTCAGCGTCTCCAATGGAGCGACTCACACTAATTCGGATAGACAAGGCACAGCTAATTAAGGGCCTCGCCCTTTTCACATGTTTGCCGGCCGAGAAAGCAAAGGGCGTGTTAATGGACCTTGTAACGTCCTGGGGCCACAAGATCCTTCTCTCATTGCCATTTCCACGTTTACCTGGGCAAAACTTCTTGCGCAAAATGACATCTGCGTTGGCCAGACAACCGACACCGCTGAGTCAACATTTGAACAAGTCCCAATCACTGAGTCCCCCTCCCCTAATGGTACGCAGAGTGGATAAAAGGCCCTTGAGGTTCGATCTGACATAGCTGTGCTTCTTTTTTCTTGTATTGCAGTCATTTTCTAATCCTTGACTCGCGAGCGCGCGTCACCTTACGGTACGGTATTGTATTGCAGACACAAAAACCTCTCCAAATATCTTCACTTCCTTCCTGCATTTAGTCCATTACCCACATTTCATCATTATTAAACCGACGGGAGACGGATGGCGCTTCCTTATTTACTCTGCTGCACGTGTGGCCAAAATTGAGCTCTGGGCACATGCTTTTCCTCTCCTCTTTCTTGAGGCCCACGAATTACATTTATTTTCGTGACCTTCACCAGCGAGGCCCTTGGTTTCAAACGGCCCTCAACAAACCCCTCCTCTCTTCTTAGCCACTTGGGCGGCATTGAGATTTTTGAATAACTAATGCGCGAAATTCTTCTTTTTGACGCCCGCTTTGCGTACATGGCGCGCACGTACATCGCCTAGTACAGCGCACCTACGTACGGACACTTGCAGGCGCAAGCACGTACGCGCAGCACGTGAGTACGCAGCAACACGGAGTGTCCAGATCTGCGTACGTACGCACTGCACGCAGCTGTCGTCACTGGAAGTTCGACCGCGTCGTTGGGCCTCAGCATCACTGGAAGAAATTGGAAATCATCGTGATGGCATCGAGTGATTTCGATGCCCGGCGCGATCGCGTCACCAAAAGGGCATCGTCCCAGGAGCCTTCTGAAGGGGTCTCTAGGACCCAGACTTGACCAGACTCGAGAAAAAGATCAATCAATCATGGGTGTGGAAATTCTCGCCTATCTCTTCTGCATGCCAGAGCAATAACAAGCAGAATGGATTGTTTGTTGGCCCGCAGCAAAAAAACGAAATCAACTAAAGTCTCTACAGGTCATTTGTATCGCATTGTCAGCCTTTTTACCCTGTGCAATTATTGCTACTGGCGTCTCATTTAATTAATCAAGGCGATGCCTATGTACTGGTACACACTGCTTTCATATAAGTACAATAGCTTGCAGATTGTGAGAAAGTGAGAGGATAATTTTTCCCCTAGAGTGACCACTGATTGCGAGGGACGCCAGTTTCTTCTGCACGGGGTCGCAGTCAGAGTCTCTCAGGGCCTCAGCGGTTCGTACTTGACTTGCATGGAGGCCTTGCGGTACGGCAGAAAATTCGTCTCTCTTCTTTTATATAAGGTACACCCATGTAAAAATAAGGGGGGGGGGGTTCGTGCACCCAGCCCCGAGGGGACAAACTTCAAGTCGTTGGCCAACTGGGTCCTGGTTTCTGGCTGACAGCTAGTAGTGGCCTGGACAAGGGGGGCCAGTGCAGAAACGAGGCCCCAGGGCAGCAATGATCTTTTTTCTGGTCTCGAATTGAAGAACTTTACGTATCGCAGGGCCGAAAGCATTGGCAGACAAAGGCGCAAAGCCATTAGGCCCAACGGGGGTGAAAAGACGCTCGTGTGAAATGTGTCTTGTATTCGTGCGCAAATTATAGTTAGTTTGTCCCAGTGCGACCATTGTCACGCGTTCGTGAGGTGCACACGAGTGGAATTTGCAGTATTCCTGACACACATACAAGGGATCTGTTGTGAAGTCGCTTCTTTTCCCTTGCTCCTCATGGTCGATCAGAAAAAGTGGGCCCAGTTGAAAGATGTTGGAGTTCGCTTGCCGCTTGTGAAGTTGCTCCTGTTGTTTTCCTCGCATAATTTCTCTTCTGTCAAATGATCCACTTGATGAAAGGACTTTATTTGGTGCGCTGATCAAACAGAGAAATCGCGGAGACCAATAAAAAGCACGAGGAAAGGACAGAATGACGGACGGCGCCATAACTGGATCTCAAGCGCCAAAAACCTAATTGGGATATCTGGCCACTGAATTAAATTTTGGGGCCTGACCTCACTTCATTTAAGGGGGAAGTGGCCAGCCTGGTGGTTCTCCTTGCCGGGCCCGCCCCGGAGATAGGACATTTCCTTTCATTACACGTGCTCATAGAGGCTGATTGACCCTAATAATAATTTAGCACATTATATGGGCGGCCAGACATTTAAAAGTTGAATTAATGGTCGTTCAAGTCTCTTTCTCTCCCCCAGGGCCTGTCTCTTCTACTAAAAAAGAAAAGGCCCTTCATGGACGGACTCCGCCCTGATGCCTTCACCCCGCCCAGTGACCTGAGGATTTGCAGAGCACTCAGGCTGGATAGGGGAGAGAGTAAGATCGATTTCCTGGGCTACGAACACAGCGGCCTAATTGACAAGACGAAAGATAATGTCCGCTCTGGAGTAACAACATCCCCCCCCCCCCCCAAATCTCGACCCCGCTTTATACTGCGCTAAAATGGCTTAGCCACAGGCCGGGGTTAAGGCCCCGTTAGGCCTGCATTGCACTGCAGCAGTAATGAGAAGCACAATCATCCTTAAACGGGTGGAAGCCTTCATTCTTTGTGCTTTGATATAATTGAATCTGTGCCTAAATGTCGAGGATCTCACGCAGAGAGGACGAGTCCAAAGTGATATCGCAAAGCGTGTGGCTGAATTCGTGAACGTTAGGTAAGAATGACCAGGCGTTATTTAGTGGCCAAGTAGCTCTCATTTCTGGCTAGCTGACCTCGCCAGTCGACCACCAACTAGATCGCTCAGTACGACCAGTTGTTCTCAAGATACCATTCTGCATATCACGAAGGTATGTAGATGCATCTCACAGGTGCGATTGACATACCTGTACGTACAGCAGATCTGCGACAGATGCCCCATCCATTGTGCTTTACTACAGAATTTGCACCTTATGAATCTGTCCACCTGTTACGTCGTTTTGGAGGACACGTCCTACCTACAGCGTCTTCCAAGTGTCTGGTGCACTGAGGGAATCTTGACTTCGTCGTCTTCTCACTTTCAAATGATGAAAACAGCTGCCAAATCGTGAGCAAATTGTCTCGGTTCTGAACCAAGACTTCAACGTGTTTTTTCAAAGTGTCACTGAAAGAGACTTTGTCTCTTTTTAACAGCTCCTTGCTGTGCGTCCTTAGCAACAGTGCTATATTTTTTTTCAAAATTCCTGCCTAATGCTCCAGTGATAATGTTATTGTTGGCTCAACGAGCTACGAGACTCAGGGTCGGGCTGTCACACACTGTAGAGTACGCACGCAGCGTAGCTCGAGCACCGGTGAAGAAGTATTGCTGACCAGAGATCTCTGACATAAGGACATATTACGCGCAAGTGGTCCGAAAGAGTTCTTTCTCAAATAGTTTCGTGCTGAACAGATTTGGCAACCACTTCCCGAGCTAAACAGTGCATGAAAGTCATTCCTAGATCAACACTACTTGGCAGCTCTGGTTTCATTAAGTAATCGGCAATCAGCCCCACTGTCGCACGTAACAATCCGTACTTTCGAGGTCCCAGTGCTGGCATGCGTACAAAAGTGGGTACACGCGAATGAAAGGTAGGTAGTAGTGAGAGGCTTCTGGTCAGTGCAGACACCATAGACAGAGCAGAGGAGCGGGCGGAAAAGTTGTCTTTTTTTTACTGCGCCAATGCAGTAGATGGCAAACACTTCAAAAGTAGCGAATCCGACGTCCAATAAAATATCCCTCACCCTGGTCAGAGTAGCCAGGCCGAAAACGAGCGTGCCCTGTGGGAGCCCTGCCTGCTCCAAAGCAGGGAATTTTTTCCGTGATTGGTGCCTTTTATGTGGCACTTAAGCTCATTAGCCCTTGTGGCTCACGTCACAGATAGCAGCGAGTGGCCCAGCGAGCGTTTATTTGTCCACCTCAGAAGTGCGCTGGCCGAGTCGTGACGAAATCTCCAACCAGGCGAGGAGACTTGGAGCGAGAAAAAGGCCTCAGTCTTTATGAGGGCGAAGATCCCATGCTGCAAACGGCCGAATCTTGACCTCTACTCGTTCGTCCGACCGAAGTGTGTGGACCAGTAGTAGCCTGATTTGTGACATCCTTGGTGCAAAATCCCCCATCTGGAGAGCAGAACAGTTTGTAGCTAGCTCTGACCATACGGTCGCGCATAAAAGGGGCTGAGAAAATATGGCCGGAGACTTTTGATTTTGACCTTCTGGGAATGCAGCCGGAGAATGGTCGAAACTGGCCATCGACGACAGGGATCTCTCTCAAGGCTGACCGGTGAAGCTCGCGAAAATGGCAAATATGCTTGGTCACATCGCAAGAGGAGGAAAAAAAGATGCTCGTTCTCATGTGTCATTAGTTGGGACCTGCATAAAAATGCTTAGACGAACATGGAAGAAGAAAATGCTCTTGGGTAGCAACGAAGGCGCCAAATGTTCACATGTCGTTTCTGCTCAAGAACCCTTTTCGTCCGCGATCAATTCATTGGAGTAACCCATTGTATCGAAATTGCTAAGCCTGTTGGATCCAATTTAATCTGAGCCAGCGCTGATTGAGCTGAAAATTATATCCTGTCAGGAAAAAAGGCCTACACAGGCACCCTCGCTATATCTAAATAAGAATTCAATGCGCCCTTTTTATATGCAGGCTTCGCCGTTGTGGGAAGTAATATCGTGTCTGCCAGATCCCGCTACTAACTGGCAGAATGCCTTATCGAACCTGTACGTATGTACTACATACGTATGAACCGGACACGTATGTAGTAGCACGATTGGCAGAGGTGCAAAGCAAGTGTGTAAAGCATGTAGTGTGTCCGCCTTTCAACGAGTTCACATGTGTGAAAAGCATCACGATTGCTTTGCCACTGAGGCACTTTGCACTTATTGGAACGTGGCGCTTTTGCCTCATCCCCCACTGTACAAGTGAACATGTTGTAGGTACGCGAGGAACTCTGCACTTTACACCTACCTACGAGGATTTTCGAGTAACGTGTAAAGCGTGTTTTAAAGCCAAATGGACGTCCAAAACACTACTACACACAGAGGAGAGGGAGACATTGGTGGCGTGAAACCAACGTAGTGACCACTCTCTTGAAGCTACTCAGCCCCCGACTGAGCTCAGTGCTGCCAACCCTGAAGACGTGCGTGTCCGCACTGGACGTCTCGTGCGAGTAAGAGCACGAGCATCTATCAGCATCTTGATCGCCGGAATGTGCTTGAGTATACAGCACGCGCCCACACATCAAATGAGCATTTTTTCCACTTCCTCTCTGACGCCAATAGCTTGGTTGATGTTATTTACCAAGTGCCTACTTGTACAGTGCATGCGTACTACGTAGTAGCTCGTTACCATTTCAAATCCAGGGCACGCGAGAAAGGCAATTTGATTTAACTGGGGCTGAGGGCGGCGATAACGAGGGGCAAGAAGAAAGTGAGGCCTGATGTGTGGCGCAGATAGATGCCATGAATGAAGCGATTTCCGATCACTGGGGCGTGGTGGTTTCACGTTTTAAGGGAGAGCGATGATGGCTGCAAAGTTGGCATGTAAATTGCCTCGGCTGACCTTTTTTTCGGCTGGGCCCAAGAGACGAAGGGCCTGCCTGGCCTGACAGAGCCTTCGGCTCCTTGAGCTACCGCTTGCATGCGATATTTTCCGCTCACCAAGAGTAATAGGAGGGGGGGGTGAGGAGGGCCTCGAGCACCAAAGAAATACCTAGATTGGACTCTCCCGTCATCGCTTTATCAAAGATTGATTTAGATCCGTTCCTGTCACGGTCAGCGCTGTATGTTATATAGATTAGCTGCCTCGTGATAAAGCACTCATACTTTTGCGAAACTTTATCGCCGGTGAGGTCTTGTATATTAGAGAAGTTCCTTGCAGTCTTAGCGCAAATAGGCGACTCCCGCTAAGCTGGGTGCTACTGCCAGGAGAGAACCATTAAGGAGGACTTGAGCACTTTTTGCACCAGGCGTGATTTTGAATTTGGCACGCATTTTACGAGATTAATGTTCTCCCACCGGTGCTCTGTTAAAGGCCGCGTTTCTACGGGACTCTTTCCTGACCCGACCTGCCCATGCTACAGTGGCACGAACGTCTACGTACAACATAGTACGCACTCCGGGGTCCCCGTCTCGGGCCTGTCAGGGCGTGTTTGCATAGAACATAACACGTACATGAAGACGTACCGGAGTGTTTCAAACGCCTGCCTGCTGTTCCCATTCGATACTACGCCCGTGTTTGTGTCGACGGTTTTTATTATAAGAAAGTATAATTACCGCAGAGCACCCACGACAGGCTTGCAGCCACGTAAGTTGGGGATACCAACTTCATCCGTCAGAACTGCTGTGAGAGTTAACGTGTGGAAGGATGAGGAGATCTCACACTAACTCTGTCCGCTTCGCCTACTACTGCAAGGCCACTAAGAGAAATTGAGAAGTCATTAAGCTGGCTCGCTTGTGGACAAAAAGGTGCTTGGAACACCCACGCCCACACAATATGGTGTCAAGGGGTTAATAACCGGTTAGCCAACCCCAAAATCAAAATCACCAGACAAAAACAGTCAAGCCTCTTCAAGTAATTCTTTTTCCAAGGAGTCACAATGTGAGATCAGGCTGGTTTTCCAGCCCAATATATCAGTGGGCTACGCCAAAGCGAGCATGAAGTAGCGGAAAAGAGAGAATTGTGCTGCGCTGCTTGACAGGTGATGATTTCTAAATCAAACCAGACTCTCCAGCGCAGTTGGTTGACGCTTTGGACAAAGTGAGTGACAATCCTGATTCTTCTTTCCGTGCTCCTGGGCAAATCTGGCAATCCTCGACGTTTGGTGGCAGTGCAAAGGCCGGATTGAGCTTTGGTGGCACTGCATATTAGTCGGCGTAAGTAATAGTGATATCGGAAGCTTGCGATTTTTCTCTTGCCAAATGACACCTTCAGGCCTCCACAATTACGCACTTCTTCTGTCTGCCTGCACCAAGTATTTTTTGCCTGTGGCCCTCCCTCTTTATCTCTGGTGATTTATTATTGCTACGACGAGAGAAAGAGTTGTTTTTGTCCAGATACAGGAAGGAAGCAAAGTCTCGAAGCGATAAAGAAGGTATTTGGCGCCTTGTCAATCCAAGAGGAAGTCACTCAGAAAAACTAAGGAAGTAAAGTTGGCGGAGGTACAAAAAAAGACGATGAGCATTGTCTGGTTGCCTTCTAGTGACTGAAAAGAGTTTTCTTAAAATCCTATTTCCTCACACGTACAGTACGGACAATGCAGCCAATGGGCCCTGGGTGACATTGCGTTACCTGCAGCCGTAACAAGCAAGTTTCCGCTAATAACGTACCAGCTTGTGGTGCGAATCAACACCCGTGAGCGCAGGGTTACGCATAGGTGCAAACATTTTGTACGCAAACTTTATGTACAAACATGACCTACCCGACTTGTCAGCCAGACGCCCACCCACACCGGTGACAGTGAAATAACAGACTCCCGTATAGATGCGGAATGTACGTACTACATAACCATACTTGCGTATTCACGTACCGTGAGGGTAGCAGGTGTTCTCGTTGCGTTACGTGCACAGGTATGTGGGCATGACAGACGAGCAAGGGTACTGGGCCCCCCCTTAAGACTGGGCCCCCTCCCCCGGGGCTCCTTCCGAGGGACGCAAGGAGCAATTTGCCTTGCTTAAAAAGTTACCTCATTCGTGGTCAACCGTGTGTGCGTTGATCCCCCCGCCTGCGGCAGGGGACCCCCTTTCCAGGGACCCCTCACAGCCTAAAAAGAGCAACTTTTTATATCCAAGTTTCGCTAAATTAATGAGGTGTCTGGGACGCACCCATTGTTAACCGCAGGAGCGGGGGTCTAGTCCCTGATGGCTTTGCTTTTCGGGGGAAGGGGGGGTTACAATCATGCCAGGTTTGGCATGTCTCAATCAGTCCAACCAAAGAGCCTGTTTCTAATTTTTAGACCCTTTTTGGTCTTTCACTACCCACTGTTAAGGAGAGAGTGCAGGGTCTTAACCCTCCTCATTCATATGCCACTGAGAACTCTATCCACCTCGGCCATTTTGGTCCAAGTCGGTCTAGTGATCTCCGAGGACGGAGGGGACGCGGATTGATCGACACACCCACACACATAGATCGATGCATGCCGATATCCTCATTTCAGCTACTACGTACAACGAGTACATAAGACTGCATCGAGAAGCAGATGGGTCAGACTCAGTAAGCACAGTCAACGACAGAAGTCACCGTCCCCCAGCGAATTTTGCACTTTCCCGTGCACTAATCAGAGGTAAAAGGCACACTTCAAATTGAATCTAAGTATGACCTTCTATGTCAGGTGCCAGGAGACCAAACAATTCACAGCTCCTAATTCTGGACGCATAACTGAACTCAAAGCAAAAATCAAGAGGTTAAAAAGACCCCATGCATAACGCAGTGGACGCAATCTACACAATAGCAACCCTCATGACATACCGGTAATCACAGCATATATGTTTTAACAATTTTTAAGCTTTTGCAGGTGGTTCTGGTCAGTCATCCAGTATACGTCACACGTTTATAAGAGGCAAGACATAGGACATGGGAGACTGACTTGTATTGATTGGGTCTACTCAAAGCAATAGGACCGTCAAACAATGGCTTAATCAAACTAGTGGTCTTTTATCTTGAAGGCTATCATGATCTGGTCTTGATATTTGGACATCACTTAGAAAAATCTTTTCATCACCATATGCGCGTGAATCGGCGTTTTCTGACAAATGATCAATATGGTAACAAAGCTTGGCCGAAGCAGGTAACCCGGTGTAGGATGTCCTTAGCGCAAAATGGCAACTTTTCAAACGCAAACTCAAGTTGTGCAAGCGGGTTTTTCAGGTTTCCATGGATCCAAAATAAAGAACTTAAGGATGTAAAGATATCAGGCAGGCAAGCTACTTTTGTATAGCTTGAAGTGCTGAGCACAGAGAGCCCTTTTCCTACAATGGGACTCTTCGCTACAAGAATCAAAAACAGGTTTAATGATTGAGTGCTTTGATTGTGCTGCGTCGCTACAATCACATAAGGAGGATACAAGTATCCAGGCATGCTTTCCTCTTTGTGATATCTCGATGAAAACTAAAAAAAACCACCTGCCGGGAAGTGCCCTAGAAAATATGGATATAGACTTTAACGACGGTCAGTTTGTGACTGCAACTTGAGTGATCTCAAGCTGTGAATTGATGCTGCCGCCATCTGCTGTTCACTTTTGATGAAAATAATGATAATAATTTCATGCGTCGGCATGCCTAGCATGTTCTTAAAGAGTATAATGATTGCTTTGAACTGAGGGCAAAGACTCACCTGCCCATTCATGCCTGTTTGTAATAATTTCCACAAAGCAAACTTAGAATCAATGCTTGTGCAGGCGAGCTTTTTTTACTGTCACAACAAGCAAGCACCGCCGTTTGATAATCAGATCGCACGACAGAAGGGTTCACTCTCGTTCTCTTTCATCAATGCAACTTTTTGCCAATTATAATCCTTTTTTCCCCCTCTTGGCTGCCCCTATCCATCCATCGGGGTCAGTTTTCAAGATCCCCAGACCTAAGAGGCTCATGTGCCCCTACGACGGGTCCAGGTAGTTGTTAGGCGTCCCTCAGTTAAAAAAGACCTTCGTGCCTTCTGTCAATAATTACCCAGCGCATTTCGCCATCGCATCATGCCGCGTTTCTCAGTTCGTTTGGGGAAGCAAAAGGACCCCTCAGGTGAGCACTGGTGCGTAAATCAAGTCTGGCTCGTTTTCCCTGGGATTTGCGCGTACGCGCAGAGAAAAGAGCTACGCACAAAGCGCGTCAGAGAGCGGCAGGACCGTTAATTTCTCTCGCATTTGTCCGACAACGATCTCCCGGAAAAATGAGACCGATAAATCAAGAGGAGCGCACGAGAGGAAACTCCTAAAAAGGTCGACGCTCAACACGCCCAATGCCCCTCCTTCCCTCCCTCCCTTCTTCCCCTCCCTCTCCGGATCGCCCCGGGGTTTCGGCCTCTGCCTGTTTCACCTTGTGCGCTCGTATTTTTCTCCTCCGGGTGCATTAAATTGATATCAAAATGCGTGAACTGGACGTTGATGAACGCAGCCGACGGCCAAACCTCAGTTTTATCCCCTCCCTTTTTCTTCCCCACAGGGGGTTGAGGGCTTGGCAGGGCCCATTTTCAAAACTACTAATTAGCATTCTCCTCGCGAAATATTATGAGACTGTCAAAAGGTATCAGGTGGCGGATTATCGGCTAAGAAACAATTGCAAACATGCTGGCAAAATCAAAGCCTCCCATTCATCTAATCTGCCTCTTTTCTCCATATCCTCAGGTCATGAACTGCGTAGACTTTAACGCTGAGTTAGACACGTGACTAATCGTACGTGGACGTTACTTTCTCTTCCGAGGCTGTTGGCAGTCGGATCTACGAGGACGGCCAGGGGGGAGGGGAAGAAAGGCCTTTATTATGATGTGTTAGTCACAGTTCTAGATGTACTCATGCAGCACTTCCTTAGACGCAGAGTCCACTTTTGACGTAGTGAAGCTCGGAGTGGCTTTACTATAGCGAAAATTCTTATGCGATGTATGAATTGGTCAATTGCAAATGGCACTCAGTACATAAGATGCCAATCTCGAGTCATCACTATACTGAAGAGTTGCCTGCAGTACCTAAAGGATATCAACTTTGGACAAGGCAATCGATTGCAGTCACGTACGAGAAACGTTGGTTTTCCCAAGTGGTTCCTTACCTAAAAAAACTAAAAATAGTACTGCTTCTTCACCTTTTTCCTCACCATATTCAAATGGGTGTCTGGCACATGACGAAAGATAAGCCTATTCACTCTTCTGCCCAGAGTGACAGCATGTCTTGATCGTGTGTCCACCTATGCTGTGTTTTCTCGCTGTATTGTCGACAGGTCGTCCTCCTGGGAAGTAATGTTCTTGCATTTGTGGGTGACAGGAGGGCAGTGCAATTCATGCACGTCGTCACCGACTGGAAGGATGTTGTGAAACTCAAGCTGTGACAAATTGATATCCGCACAGTCCACATCACTTGAGGGCAGATTATTTCTATGACGACAGTGGAAAGTTACATAACGAAGTAACATACGAAGTGAGATCCTTTTTTCGAGAGGTGCATACTGCAGAGCAGTGGTAAGGAGTTCAATGCTCATTCACCCCCCCCCCCCCCAGATGATGATGCTTGGCGTCCTGAACGCAGAGACGTCGTCGTGGAATGTACTGTACTCATGCGAGAAACCCACTTTTTGAGTCTTGGAGGAGTCCGCTTTTATGTTGTACGTGACTTATCCATCAGAGAATCTTGGTTCTGCAATGTTTTCGTCCAATTAAGGAGCGCATAAAACTCATGCGCTTTTTGCATACAGCAAACAAAGGAGGAAGCAAACAAGAGCTGGCATTAAATCTATGACATATGGAAACTTTTTCATACATAACAAAGGCGATTTGTCGTCTATAGTACGTGCATCTTCCCCTATTGTATGCTTCTCACGACTCTGTTTGTAAAATGACTTTCGTGATGTGATTTACTTCTTCCTCGCCACTGCTTCCAGAGCATTGTGCTGGAGCACAGAAAGGTAACAAGAACTATGAACACAACGTTAAGAGGGTGAATATGCTTTACGTAATGACTGTAATATTATGTCTTTACGAACGTAACAGAGTTTCTCGCAAGCTCCAGATGATCTTTGACCATTTTGAAAGATTCCACCACGTTCTGAAGGAGGTGAAGCAGACTTTAGCGCACTCTCAGGCGAATGGAGGAGAAGACATTAATACTCCAACATGGCACGCAAATGTCTGTGTCATAGATGATGCATTCAAATTTTGACCAGAGTAAACATACTTTGCCCAACAGTAAAAGGCAGCCATAAAACTCCTCCTCTGCTCCTCTCTACACTGCGATGAAGAATTGAATGACAATTTCACCTGTCAATGAAATTACCTGTAGATGCACAGCAGAATCCCTTAGTAGGATGTGCCATACGCATGAACGAGCGCCCTTGTGCAGCTGGGACGCTCACGCCTAACAGTCAGAGACGAAGAGTAGGCCGGACTCGTTAAAGATTTGATGGATGATGACCATGGTGGAAGCCGCTACCACCTCCAGCCTCAACTTCGCTCGATTTCTAAACTCCGAACTCACAGGATTGGTCTACCTAGGATGGGTCTCCTATGTACCCGCGGCCGTCGCGCTCTTACACGTTCAGAAGGTTCTTGCGGTTATTTATGGCTGATTTACATTTGGAAGGGGATTTTTTTCTCCCCTTTGTTTATTTACGCGTGCGCCGGAGTGGGGTGTTGGCGTAAAAAAACCGTACTATGAAGAGGCCTCCAGGCCTCCAGGCCTCCAAAGACCCTTTCAAGGGTGTTTAGCTGTTGTACCGCGTGTGTGCGTTTTCTCTCTCCGATCGTCGAGCAAGAAGCCGGTCTGTGGCGCGACGGATTCCCCATTCGATTCAAAGCTCGCGAGCGTGGCTTTTCCGCCGTAAAAACCAGCCCATTGCTGCCGTCACATTCATCACTCCGACACTAGGCATGGACGAGGAAAGAAAAATATCCACTGCTGTAAAGGAAACTTCCCCGCCAAACGCAATAAAGTGCAAAAAAGGGGGAGAGAGAGGACGGATGGTGGCAAAAAAGACTCCCAAGGTGTCTGTAGGGGTCCCCCCAAAAACCACCTGGCCATTTCTTCCGATTGTGTCGAGAGACAGAGAGAACGCGCCTGTGAATTCGCAACCTGGCCAACAATTTTGCGGCAAATACTCTCTGTCCCATGTTATTCCCGCTTTTTCTCCAGTCTTTCCGCGCTTTTTAATGGCCCAGAGAAAGTGCCATGAGTAATGTGTCACGTGTGCGTGACCCCCCTTCCCCATCCTCTTCCAACTTGGGGTTCCAGATCTGTCCAGTGGTGCGGGATGCCCTCTATTTTTTCCAGAGATATGCGGACCACTAAGTCATGAGCAGCCAGTCTCCACCCAAATTTATCGCTTTCCGTTCAATGCTCGCTATGCTTATTTATTTATCTGTGGGCGGAGGCGCCTAAATAAATCGCGGCAGCACATGAATAACCTTTCTATTTTTCCCTCCAACGCAGTAGCCACATGTGGAACCTGATTTGGAATTGACATAATTGATTTCATCATTAGTCGACAATTGATCATCTTCTCATTTTCAGGCATGGCCTTCCGATTTGGTGGAGACTCCTCTGAAAGTCACTTCAAGATGCTTCATCTCAGCCGTGAGGGCTTCGTTTTGCTCGGAGGACGGAACGCCGTGTACAACCTTAGTCTCCCAGATCTCCAGGAAAACAGGCAGCAGGCAAGTCGACCTTGGATATGGCGAAGATTCGTCTTATGTACTGAGTGCTTTTTTGCAATCTACCCATTTGCTGCGAGAACATTTGATAGAGTCAAGTTATTCCTACTTCCACCTCCCACCATCTGCAACAGCCGCGTGGCACAAGTTGATGACACGTGACAGGTGCAAGACAAGGGCCCAGAAGTGTGATGCCTGCATCATTTATTTCACTGTCCTCCACTGCAGTACAGCGCAGCGATTTGATAGCCCAGATGATGCACCGAGGATATGCTGAGATGACTACTTTGGTAGCATTGGCCACCACAAAAGCCGGATACACATGGAAAAAAAAGTGAACCTAACCGATGATACGTGAGCACGTCAAGTGTATTGTACTTTAAAGTAGTAAATGACATTTGCAGCAACGTCGTGCACAATCCCTTACTACTGTGTACTGTTGCTAGTGGTACTTCCAAGTGCCGAGCAAGAAGTACACGACGACGCGCACCCACCCGTAACTTGTATCTGGCCAACAAATTTTTGGGCTGCATTCGAGGCGCTCAATTTCCGCTCAATGGGTGGCGGCAGCGGTGCCTCAAAAGCTCGCGGAAACGGGAAGAAGAGTTTTAGCTATGGTCGTCTTCTGAATGGCTTATTTGTTTGCTCAGAATCCGTGCAGCCTGCACTTGAATTTGTAACGCCATTATCGGACGCTTTTCACGCTCACGTGCTAGCTGAGCCGGGCAAATATGCAACTCATGTAGTATACATTCATCGCCATTCGCATCTATTACGAGAGCACCAGTTAGCATGAATGTTTCCCCTAGTCATGATCTTGATGGCTACTCGGTTTGTACCCGTCCTGCCCGATCAAATCAATGTCATCGCCTCACCTTGGGTTCTTTCCTTCATATTGTCGCCGACCTTTCCATCAGGCAGATACCCAAATATTTTCTCCAGATTGGAATCAATTGAGGAGGCGGCAGAACAGAGGAATCGAACATCTTTCCCTGTCCTTATCTTAAATCTCAAGGGCGCGGTGGATCGGAGACCCGCCCTGACTAAGGACGGCAACAGGATGTGCGAGTTCACGAAGTAGGAGAAGGCGGAGGCTTTGGAACCCAGAAATGGATCATCAGTGTTCTGACATTTTAAGTGATTTGTCTTTCATCACGCACACAATGCATGCTTACGTGCATGCATGTGTGCGCCCTTGGGTGTGTGGGTGAGAACGGGTGTCAGGGTCTGCGTCCTGGTGCATCATAGTACCTGGCCCTCTTCCTTATTCCGACCGTGCGAGCATGGACGGACGGACAGACGGACGGACGCATTTAGACATAAGCACCTGCCCAGTGGACGTCGTGGACGTACGACCGCTATAGCACATATACAAAAAGCACAGCAAAAATGCTACAGGAGATAACAAGTTCAATGCTTCTATCAGGTACCAGTAGTGGAATGCACAATGCATATATGCACTCATGATGATATAACCTAGGTTTGTAACTTGAGCATATCGGAATTGTTATTGTCATTGCGCATTTGGCTCAAGCTGCGCACAGAGGGGGGCATCCAGAAGTCCTTCCTTCAAGTGCAGAAATAGCATTTTTTTTTCATGCTTGACGAATCGCGGAGATATCGACTTTGACCTTCGGTGGGACGGCCATGATCTATGACCTCCTAGCTACGGGGCGAGGAAGAAATGGCAAAAGTAATAGTTGTCGTCGTAACTGAGGAGAGATTTTATGTCTGGATGACATTCCGCAATGCACCAGAGATTTTGTGCCTGATTTCCACACCCATTAGTAGGCAATTTTTATTAGAAAGAAGTCCTCCCTTTTTCTGCCGCCTACGCATATGCTCATGCACTGCACACACTGCAGTGGGGCGAAATCAACGCTGACTTTGAGCGTTACTTAGGCGGATATTTTTCACTCCCTCCTAATTTGCATACAAGTTTCGTAGCTGTTACGTTACCTGCTCATGTCAGAAGTGCCCACCAAAAGGTGCCTTTTTTTGGCAAAGCCTCACGCCCAACAAAGATCTTCCCTAAGTGATTGGTTAGACTGATAACTTGGGAAATCAGAGGTGCTGGCGACGGGGGCGTTCAGAACTAATAGCAACCACGTGCGCTCTCACACGAAAGCAAGCTCAGGTCCTTCTCATCTGCGACCACAACCGGGAATCCCAAATAGCCTTTGTTGCTCTTCTCACTTTGGATCACGAAACTGAGAGAGATCCAAAGGCAGGAGAAGGAGAGACAGAGCAAAGGTAATCTCGTCAAATTTTGGCTTGCTGCACCCTGTAACAGACAGAGAACAATTTGCAAGTTTATTACAATTGCAACAGAGCCTCAGCTCGACCGAGGCTGCCACCAAAATTACAAACTGTAAAAGGCGGAAGGAAAAGGGACATGGTGAGGTATGCTGACGCACTCTGCTGCCCTTTTCGTCCCAGACATCGCCTTAGCTGGGCCTTATTTCCGTCGCTATTAAACAATTAAACCCTTCCAGTTAAGTTAATGCCACATTTAGCTCTATAATTTTACGTAGGCGCCGAGGGTTGTTTTCTTTTCTCTTACATCGGTAGGAGGCCTAATAATTCTCTTTGCTCTCACTGTCGGAACCGGGCCTAGGAAAATATTTAGCGACGTAAATTGCTACGTTGCAAAGGACAAGGGTGGGCTGCAGTTTTCCCGAGAAGCAGCAATTAAAAAGCGTTTGGAATCGCTCTCTCGCCCTGCTGACACAAACAAAGTGTGCGTACACATTTATTTGAGACCTCTAGAGGCACTTCTTACTTCCTTCGTTCCTCCAAGATGCCGACGAAATTGGTGGGCCCAGCCCATGCAATTTTCTCGGCATTATTTCGGACATTAAATCGTTCTTCCCAAAGGCAGAAGGAGGGCAGTTCTAAAAAACAAGCGGATGATCGCTGCTCTCACGTCCAGGTCCAAAACGATTATTACTACTGTACGCATTTCTGTTCTGCGCCGAGCAGTTTTGCAATCTTGTGTGAAATGAGTTCAGCTACATGCTCGGAGATGACCTTGACTGACCATTCCGTGAATGTACATACATACTACAGATAAAGTATAAATTTATGCACGTCGGACAGTTTTGTGACTGCATTTTGCATCTTTTTCTCTCTCCAGAGACTGGAATGGGCACCAAAAGACGTGGACCGGGAGCTTTGTCTGGTCAAGGGCAAGTCAGAGGTGAGTATCGGTTTATGACTTTTAAGTGCTCTTTGCAAAAGCAGCATTCGTGCATCAGACAAGATTGCTTATTGAGAAAAAGACCTACCTTGCTTACGTAAATGACCCTCGAGTTAGCAGCGCAAGGTAAACAGGAGATTGGCAATCAGGATCTTATTACTCCGGGAGCGTACTGCAGAAATTGCCTGCCACTGCATTGGCACAGGGGGCGCGCTGTGCGAGCATTAATCTCGACTTTTCGGGTGCAAATTTCCCAAGATGCATCATGAGCTATGGGCGTTTCAGCGGCCAACTAATGACAAAGCCTGAGGAAAGCACGCGTGAAATCTTCATTGCGTATTACAATTCATACGAAACAGCTATGTACGTACGCACGTTCATAGCCGTTCCAGCACTGAGTAAGCAAGGAGAATGGGACAAAAAATGACGAAGAATAAAAATTTCACAGTGGCTGAGTTGCAGAGTTACCCACAGACTGCTGCACTCCGAACAGCATCAGCATGCGGACCAAAAAAATGAACCCCACATCTCGTTCACGTGGGGAACATACCAGAATACAGGCACACGGAGCTCCCCGGGGTGGGAAAGTTGTGAAAAAGGTGCCCGTGGCGCATAAATCAGACGGAGGTGGAGAATTATCGTGGTGTGCGCACTGTTGTGCGCACGCATGCCTGTTCTTCGGCAAATATGTTCAGCAATAACGCACGTGGGCAGACGGTACAATTAAGGTAACGCGCTAGGTTGGTCTTTTTCTCTCTCTCTCCGATCGTCACGTCTGCAAGTCTTTCATTAGCACAGACTCCCCAAAGGGTGCAAATGAAGCCTTTTTCGGCTGCTTCGCAAGGTCTTTTTTCTTTTGCCCCTTTGCCAAAGTGGAAAAGACCAATTTATGAACGTCACTTCCAGCAACTAGTTACGTACAGTAGGTATGTACACAAGTATCAGCACTGTGTGAACGAATCTCACTGTGAGTTAAAAATTTCTGAAGGCTTCAAGCGAGGGCTGCTGCAACTTTTTTGCACGGAGTCAAAAGTCGTTGTTGCTGCATATATACAACAACTACTGCATTCGCGTGACTGTAGCTTTAGCAAAGTTAGTCCTTGTCTCTGTCGGAGTCTCTTCCTACATGACAATGCTGATGGTATCAATAATGTTTACTAAAACGGAGTATAAAAACTTTATTACAGTGTGCATACGAATGCCCGGGGACTGACGCTTTTTTGTCTGGCTTTTTAAATTAGGCCTGAGAGACAAAGAAAGGTGCTCGAGCTAATGGGGGCCCAATTGATGGCCATATCTCTAATTGCAGCATTGCCCTCCCCTCCATCTCAATCTCCTCCTTTCTTTGGGCAAGTCAGACCTCCAGATACGGACTTGGGCCCGAATGGTGTATAAAACGCATGTCAAACAGGGGGCAAGACAAGCGACTAAAGAGTCCTTGAGCTCGACCAAATTTATTATTGTAATTATGGATATTAGAAATCAACCTGAGCAACCAGTTTTTCTGCACTGGAAGTGCTGAGTATGGTGCCCACTTTTTTCATACGCCCTCAGCTTAATTAAGTGTGAGGCATAATTAGTTACCATGAAAACGGTTTCCATTCACTTGAGTGGAGGCGGTTCGACGTCAAGGAGATTAATTTCCTGCAGTTTCCAATTAGTGCTATTAAGCATTTCACTCTCTAAGCATTTACACAGATGTAGGTATACACACAAGTATACAAAAGTGTATAACTGATGTACTGTACGCGCAGTCGAGAGTGTGCGTGAGTTTTACTTCATCACTGTACTTTCACTAATTAGGCCGACTGCCAAAACTACATCCGCGTGTTCTCTTACCTGGACGGCGGCCGCCGCGCCCTGGTCTGTGGGACCAACGCCTTCAATCCCAAGTGTCGCTCCTACTATCTCACCGAAGGCACTACCAACATGAAGCTGGAAAAAGAGTTCTCTGGCAGAGGATTCGTGCCATTCGATCCAAGGCACAACTCCACGGCCATTGTGGCAGGTACGCGTGTTGCTCGAACAATTTCTCACTTGATTATAAGCAAACGCACCTCGTCTTTATAGACGACGAGTTGTACTCTGGAACTGTAGCCGATTTCTCCGGCTCTGATGCGCTCATTATCAGAGGGAACGTACGGACTGAGCAGTACGATCTAAAACACCTGAACGGTATGTGCAGTTGAATACATTATATAATACGTCAGCCCACTGCAACAACACAGTGCTTCGCAATTCGCATATTGTCTTCGTTCTTTTTTTTCGTAGCTCCTCACTTCGTGGGGTCTGTGGAGCACGGCGACTACGTGTATTTCTTCTTCAGGGAGACCGCAGTCGAGTACATTAACTGCGGAAAGGTGAAAAGAATGTCTAATGATGAAAAATAGCTGTGATAGTAAGAGCACTGTTATCATAATAGCGCACTTTTTCTTTACTTAGAGCGTTTACTCTCGCGTGGCACGCATCTGCAAGCACGACCAGGGCGAACATCACAAGTTCCAGGACAACTGGACGACTTTCCTCAAAGCAAGACTTAATTGCTCGGTTCCTGGAGACATGCCATTCTATTTTAATGAAATCCAAGTATGAAATCTTTGCGCATACGTTAAATGGGCATGTGACGCTACCATGTGCCTTCCTCTTGCAGTCTATCCAGCTACTTGATGCTGATACGGTGCTGGCACTATTCACCACTCCTGCAAACGCAATCGCCGGCAGTGCTCTGTGCCATTTTAGTCTGGCCGATATTGCCCGGAATTTCGCTCAAAGTCCATTCAAGAGTCAGTCAACTGTGAACGCCAATTGGCTGCCCATATCGAAGATGCAGACACCTGACCCGAGACCTGGACAGTGCAGGTTAACTAGCAAGCTGACTTGGCCAGCTTGTCAGAATACGTGGATATGATTGTTACTCTTATTTCACCTGGTTGTTTATTTCCAGGGGCGGAGCTGCGCTTCATGAGTCCAGTCTGAACTTCATCAAGCATAACACGCTGATGGACGAGGCCGTAGCACCTCCCTCGAGGACACCATTCTTCGTTCGCGCCAGCCTCGGTGAACGTTTGACAGCCGTTGCGGCGCAAAACGCCATCGGAATAACTGAGGCGAGATCAACGGCGAATGGCGGGGCATCGTCGGTCGGAACCAATCAGACTCTTCCGGTCAATTTGGTTGTGACTGGCACGAGCGACGGTCGCATCCTCACCGTGTCTGCCAAGGGGAGCCTCTTTGACTCCGTCCGCGTCTTCGACGAGGGCGTATCCGTCAGGGCTGTGTCATATGTGGAATTGGAGGATCGCTCTGTGCTGACTTCAAAGATGGGTCTTGCCTTGTCTGAGAATGAAGTCGTCGTATTTCCACTTTCAAGATGTGACGTGTGGATAGAGTGCGGGGCATGCGTGGCGGCAAATGAAGGGTATAAGTCTTCTTTCTGTTTTCACGAGTTCATCTCACTCACAATGTTTAAGACTTTCAAGGTACAACTGCTATTGGGACGTCGCCCTCTCCGTCTGCACCGTCAATGATTACTCCAACTTCCTGGTGAAATTTGTGGAAGGTTGCCCAGTGGAACCCGAAGGAGAAGTTGTTACAGAAACATCCACTACAACAACTTCTACAAGTACAACCACATCTTCTGCCTTAGCGTTCTCAGCCTATGAAGGTTAGTTAGTGTGACGTTATAAACTTAAAGCATTTCACTATGCCTCCCGTATGCATAGAAATGGTGCCTTCTCCCGACTCTATCGAAATTCCCTTTGACGTCATGGAGATCAACACTCGTGCTGCCAAGTTTGACCCAGCTACAAGAGAGGAGGGACTCTTACTCGACTGTCCCAGTTGCTCTTGTCAGTGCCCTCAGATTAATCAGACATCAACGCTATCGTCACCAACGCCTCCAGAGACCTCTACGGCTACATCTACGGAGAGAAACCCTCCAGAGCGAGACGAACAAGAGAGAATTAGCGGAGGATCTGATCAAGGTAAAAATGAGTTAGATATTTTAAGAACATTGAGTACATTCGAGCTTCGAAAGAATCACAATCTTTGAAAATGCAATCATTTTGCTATTCACAAAATTTATTTGCCCGTGAAATGAATCGCCATAAGAAGATGCTTAACTGCTTTGAAATAAGAATGGAATTTTAGAATAAAAATGCTCATTCTTAGCTGTAAAATTGTGTGCTTTGGGCCAAAGGTACAGCAGTACAATAAGTACAATGATCTTCTGCAGTAGTACAAAAAAGTACAGTAATGCAGTAGTGATCGGCTCGAATTGGACTCGACTCCGAAAATTACAACTTGACTCAAATTAACAGTCTCCCTAGAACAACACGGCTCGAGTAAACAAAAATGACTTATTTCCATCCCTAAAATGCAACACTCTCGCCGGCAGATGTAATCGACTTCATGTCGTTACAGCTAGTTACTTTAAATTTCTAATCCTTAATAGCCTTTTGGGGAGGGCTTCGTTCGATATAGGAATTGGCTTTGGCATACGAACAGTTTATCTGTTTCGAAGGTCCACCTTATTTGAAGCTCGTCTGTATTTGTCATGTTATCATAAGTCATGTGCGGAGAACTTTCACTCATTGTAGATTTGATCAAAAAAGCCCACTTTCTGCCTGATGAAGGGAGCACTAAAGAATATGAAATCTTACTTGACCTCATCGACTCTGGGCCGGAGAATTGGGACGAGAACAGCGTTAGCTTTGTGGACAAAAGTAAGTGGAGCTGAAGTCAGCACTATCAGTGCGATCCTCATCTGACATGTCAAAATCTTCAGAGCTCCCCAAGCGCTCCTCGTCTCCAGAGGACGTCTTAGCGAAGACTGACGGTTTCTCCGATAAGACTTTGGCCGCAGCCGTTGCCAGCTGCTCCCTCATCGCCCTTGGCATTGGATTCGTGGCGGGAATCCTCTGCCGAGGGATCATTTGTGGCAGCAAGAATAGAGTTTCTGGAGGAGCACTTGACAAATCCTTGGCGACGGCTTCTAGTGGTGAGCATCAACTTAAGAGGTGAGTATGGACATGGCAGATCCGATCAGAGTGGACAACCAATACTGCTATTGCCGTGATAGATCCGATGATGGGGAAAATCCAGACGACGATGATACAGGCGGTTTCTCGTCCTTGCCTTACAAGAGGCCTGCGACCAGAGCCATGAGCCTGCCAATGGTCTCTTCCATCTCCGGCACCAATTCACAGCCGTCTCCACCACCCAGCCTTGTCAACAAGCTGGAGAAACCGCAACATTCACGCACACTCATGGTCAATCACGATCCGAACAACAACCGCAGTAACGGTCTAGTCAAAACTGCTAGTTCGCCCAGCAAGAAGACTCCGTCCTCTTCATCGCAGCCTCACCACATCGGCCTGGTCAGGTGTTTGCCTCAGAGAGTCAAGAGGATTTATCTCTAGTAAGATGAGAATCAAAAATTTTTTGAACTGTGACGACCCATCGTGCAGGTAACAAATTCCTGGGGCTTTGCAATGTCTCCATTCTGGTCATCGTGCATACGTTTGACTTAACTCTCGTGTGTGTGTGCTGCATGAAGCACATATCCACACCCTAGTCTCATCATATCTTATGCAAGCTTGATGGCTGTGAAACTTTGAACTATGCGTAATAAAGGCAACTTCATTTTTTTAGTGCTGCGTCTGCTGTCTCTCCATAAGCTAAGTCCTTGTGTCCAAAGTAGCGAAGTCTGCACACCTCCTTCAATGCCGCTGAACAGATTTGGCCAACACTACGGTAGCACGAAAAACTTGCTCTTTGAACTGAGTGCTTAGCCAAGGAGGATGTGGATGGACCGTGTAATGAATGCGCTAGCATTTGTCGTATGGACAGCATGCATATTCTTCTTTATCAATTGGCATGTATGTACAGTACATAAAACTCAGCAAACTTTTCTGAGCAACTCATTTTTAAACAGGTACAGTTTATACGAATACCTCTTCGTACGTACAGCACGTACCAAACAATAGATCTTCTAAAGCATGCTTCCATCTTCCCTTAGCTTAAGCACATACAGAAATATGTGTACTCGATTTTATAAGATTTTGCGTCAAAGCGCAAACTCTAATGAGAACTAGCACCATAATGTGGAATCATCATGCAGCCAACCGAGCTTTACAGTACAAATTATCTGGGCGTGCATAACATGAAGTGCACGCTGCCGGCATTATACAGGTAGATGTCTCTGGTCGCCCTTGCTCCTGTCTTTCCCGTACCGATGCTGGGATCGAAGTGCAGCCACTCCCAGGAGGCCCTCCTGCCTGGGACCAGAGCCAGCACGTGTACGTTTATATTGTAGACGCAGCAAGTGGCGATGATCTCTGTAGTCTCGGCCCAATCCTGGCGGTCGGCCCTCATCTTCCGGCTGAAGTAGTCGTTGGTAGATCGACCCACCGTGAGCTCGCTCCGGATCATGGTAGAGTAGTTGTCCTAAGTGTGGAAGAAGGTAACATTAAGTATGAGGCGAGCGCGCATCGTCCCATAAAGACGCAGCTCCACAACCGGTGAGTCCTACGAGAAATAGGAAAATACTAACCAAGTTGCTCCGGATGTATTCCATAACTTCCCTGCGGTACTTCATGTAGCTGTGCTCGGAGCCCGTGAAGAAGAGAGATAAGCAGCGATAGTAGCAACCCCCGTCGCCGGTCACATCCTGAACGTCATATCCGGCCAACTAGAACATGGCACGAGCTGGAGTCATGTACCGTGGGTTCTCTTTTATAATTGCTAATGTTAAACTGTTGAAATTTATATAGTCTATTTAATATAAGTTTACCGATGACCTATTGCTACACATGGACAGTGCTTCGTATCTTTTGTACATGGAGTAACTACATCTTTGACCAAGGGTCAGAGTAGAAATGTGAGCAAAACTGTGGCAACAACAACATTGACAAACGGCGATCGGAAGTCTTATGTGGTGGTGGAGCATTATTACCTTTTCTGCTACTCGCAGTGGAAACGCTCTCTGGGTCCTTTTGCTGCCATGGGACGACTTGAAGGAGGACATAGAAGGCACCAGAGAAGAAGCTCTTGATCCATGTGAAGAAGAGAACAGGGAGCTCTCCTCTCCGGATATCCGCGATGCCGGCATGGCGCTCATCTCCCGAGCTCTGATCGACGGAGTCCTGGCGTCGCTGCTGTCGTCGCGGTTGTTGGACTCGCCGGTGTCCTCAAAGTGCACATGAAGTCGACTTCTTCTCTTAGGCTTTTCCTCTACGGCCGAAGAGGAAGCAGCACTCGCAGAAGAAGAGGCATTCATTAATGAGCGTTCTGCGCCGCCATCTGAAACGAGGTATTAAGGAAATGATGGACGCAGCTCTAGTTACAACCAGCGACTCATATGGAAGAAGCATCCGCGCTCACCTCCGTGAGTGCTGCTAGAAAACGTACTGATTTACCTCGTTGCATCTTCCATCGTTCATAGTTGGAGAGCTCGTTGCCCAGCTTGTCGGTAATAGGAACTGACTTGATCATTGTGGACGTCGATGGACGAGAGTCCAATCTTCTTAACTCCTCATTGCTCTTGACTGCTGCTTGATCTATGCTGATGAGGTCCGAGTTCATGAGGAAGCGCGGTCGGTACGTGGCAGACAGGGACGGCGTTGAAGACGAAGCAGGAAGTCGATTGCTGCTGCCATACCCAGAACTGTAGCGATCTTTCTTCACACTGGAAAAAAGTTAATCCAATGCATCATTCGACCCACTTTGTGCCCTGTCTGCTCACTTCATCTTACCTGGAGAAGTCGTCCAGGTAGCTGCTGGAGTATTTGTCATAGGAGCTCATGCTACTATGCGGTGATGAAGTGTATCGTCCATAACTGCTTGAGTAGGTTGAAGTGTACGGGGAATACGGGGAGCTGAAATTGTACTTGATGACTTGGTGTTCATGTATGATGGGAAGGCATTTTTTGTGTAAAAAACAATCTCATCAACTGTGCGTAAGACATTTTCTTGTGGAAAACAAAATATGCTCCGTTCCATCTCAAGAAACGAAGCGCACTGGTATTTACACGTACAAGTTACTGTATGAATACGATGCTCATAGTCAAGTATCACGTCTGAATTCCACTCAAAGTGACTTTACCTCGTTGAGTATGCAGGCCGCCTCCCATAGATTGAGTCTGACAGTCCGGGATATGAGGAATACAATGACCCGTACATGGAGTCGAGTATGCCGATCGAAGACATCTTATTTCCTGGTCGATAAAGCGATGTTTTGATGGCGTATGCTTAAAGTCATGGGGACGGGCGTGTGGACTTTTTGCAGTTGCAGGTACAGCAAAAGCAGGTAAAGGAGTGCGCTTACCAATTGCTCAAGTTGTCTGCCAGATAAGTGTAGAGAAGGCGCCAACAAGGGTTTATGCAATCGTTTGATCAATGAAAAACCGCTCTTGACGGGGGCGACCTTCAGTGCATTTGTCCCATTCACCCCTTTTTCTTTGGACCTTGCGTATACGCACGTACTGCGCCAAGTCAGATCTGGACTGTGACAACACTTACATAGGGTAACCAAAAATAGCAGCGTTTGCCCTACGTGCGTGGCTTGATCACCTGCTGGCAATGCATGAATTGGCGCTAAAGGCAATCAAAACATCAAGGATGTCACGAACACCAAGGATAAGAAGTACCTCTTTCGCGTGCACCTCCACGTCGTCAGCTTGGTCAAGGCTGAGACTTCATGAAGCTTTTTTTTTTACTAAAAAGTAACTGACGTCGCTTGATCACAAGAACGGAGTGTGTGCGCTTTGCGCTCTTTTCTTAAGCTCAGGCAGCTCAGCTCAGCCTTTGCTCTTTGATTGCCTTTAGCCTGAAAACTCTCTCTTTGCTCTTCTCCTCTTCCTTTCTATTCTACCCAGCAAGCAAGTTCTAGAGGGTAGGCCTTTCTCGCTCAGTGCGCTGAACACGTGCAGTTTCGGCATCAGCGTAACTTGCTTTATTCAGCCAATCTTTTTATGTTGCTCACCAGCTCACAGTGGACGAAAGACAAGATTTTATCCCCTATTATTGACATTTTACTATACTCACCAAAGACGACTGCTAAAAATCACACCAGAGCATATAGCACTGTGACAGCAGCATCAAAAGCTTGTCTGCTTTCTCTGAAGCTGCTGCTGTGGCTGTTGTTAAATCTCTTCTGCTCAAGCACTAACAGCAGCAGTTTTCTCTGTGCCTTTCCTTCTGCAGTATTGAATGCTTTCCAACCTACTACTACTTCCATAGCGGAGTCAACGGAAAAGCATTTGCTCTGACTCATCCTGCACATTTGGGCCAAGAAAAGGGAGGCCATAAGGGGGGGAGGCCTACCAGACAAGCAATGAGGCATAAAGAGGCTTGTCTGCACCAAAACGTTCTGACTGGCTATAAAGTCAAACTTCGAGATCACAAAAGACCACAATAGCATTCAGTAAACCGATGCAGTCTGAGAAGACGTCTTCTTCTAATGTGCTTGTTTTGGCAACTTTCTCTGAAAAAGTGACCTTCTAGATTGCTTGTGGAAAAACTAAAAGGGACAAAAATCAAAGGAATGCGAAGACGGTGATTAATAACTGACTCCTGCCCTTTTTTTTGTTCAAAAGTGCTGAAGTTGGTTTCTAGTCGATCAATTTTTTTGCCTCGTGAACCTCTGTAGCTTGTAGAAGACTCACGTGTATTCAAGGTACTTGTAATTATACGCAGTCAGCGTGTACAGGACATGCAGTACTTTTGTACATACTGCAGATTATAACGAGCTCTTCTCATCGTCTTCTGCTAGGCCTTCCAGTAATCCTCTTTCCGACGCAAAGGCCAAATGCCTGTGCAAAGGCCGCCCGGAATTCTGCGTTGAAAATGGTGTAGAGGAATGGGTTTGCCGTAGAATTAGCGTAGCCCAACCACTGAAGGTAGAAGCCTATGACGCCCAGATGAGGATCGTATTGACATGTCTTAAAGTACAGAATGTTGCCACTAGCGGTCTACATAGATACGGTTTGAAAACTGTTAATGGATGTTTAGGCGTACACATTTCATGCCTCGCGGCGCCTTTTTTTCGCTATTAGGCGTACCTGCATCCTTAAGCAAGCGCTGAGAACAGCGAAGAAGATCCAGAAAGGCAGCCAACAGACGACAAAGGCCAAAACCAGGACGCACATCTGTACTAGAACCTTCTTCTCACGACGAACGATACTGGCAGAAGACTTGGGCAGAAGCAGTGCAGGCCTGCTGGAGACAGTTAACTCATTCTCTGGAGCACGAGCTACCAAGTAAAACCAGGACGTCATTTGAAGTACATTAGACTTCAGTTAATCTCCCATCACTCAAGGTGTCACTGCCAAGTTTTCTGGTTACGATCAATTTGCTTGCAACGTCAGGTTTCGTCTTTCATTAGCACGTATTGTAGGACGAGGATGACATTGGTGGAGGAATAGGACAAGGATGGCGTGGAGGTGAGGATGCCCAAGGAGACAGAGGGAGGAGGCACCGACATCGAGAGAGTAGAAGGGGTTTCGCAGAGTGACAACCAGTGAAGTTTCATTAAACAAAGTTTTGTCAGTATCAAAAGTAGTTGAGAAGGAGCTGATCTTATCCGCCAGACACTCCACCATTGATGAGATTTTAGAAAGATTAAGTAAAGTTCCATTGTAATTTTGTGACGTCACTTCGGATAAGACCTCGCTTTCCTCATTCCTGAAGAAGGGTGAGGTTATTACCTGAAGTTTCGCTGTGCACGAGTTTAGTGTAGGGTGTGGACCACAAGTAACTCGATACCTCGTAGCATGCGTTAACTACATCGTTGTCCAATAAAGGCCTATTCGTCAGTCCTTGAGGGACACGCAAATGACTACCTGGATTACATGTGACCAGGCACATTTCAAAAAGAGGATACAAAATCTTTATGTCCAAAGAGGATGCCATAAATTGGACGAGGAGCGGTGCACTTATGGCGTCCTAAAGCGAGGCATCATTGTCTTCCCGCCGGGTTTTAAACACAATTCACTCCATCTAGGAAAAGTGAAGCTTGACTGCGCAAGTTGATTGGCTTTGCCCGAATTTCATAATCCACTTTTCAAATAAAAAGCTTGAGTTTCTTTCTTCACACGAGCAAAGTTATGCATTTGCACGTCCCTGATGGGCTGATGATCAAGCTTCTACTCATATGGATCACTCTTGGTCCACCCTGTGTGTTTACCTGTTGCGAATATTAGGATTGTCGAACCACCCGTCGTGAATTGTGCTGCGTCGCCTACTTTCATCTTTGGCGTCAGGTCTGCTATCATGTACTTGATGAGCTTGTCCGACTTGAGCCGGGCTTATGGCGTTTGCTGTGTTATCCCTAGGCAGCAAGTTTAACTGAGTTACGGCCGAAAAGGTGACGGAGTGTTCAGACTTGGACCGAACTCTTTCTTGAGTGGAAGAGGAAATGCGTGGCTGGAGAGTCTCTGAAGCCTTCCTTAAAGGCTGTTCACGTTGAAACATACGTGTTGTCTCCAAATTATTGGCCTTTCTTTGAGACGTTGGAGTGACCGCCATCGAAGAGGCCTGGCTGGGCAAATCCGCCGTCAAATGGGTCATTGCCGTTGTCACTTGAGACGTAGGAGTGAGAGATGGCCGAACGTAGAGCTGAGGAGGGTAAAATCAATACTTGCCAGCAAAGGGAAAATGGTCGTCAGTTGCCATTAGTTGGTACAAGCATCGACTACTGTATTCTTCACATACGCAGATCGGAAGGTCACCTAAAGAAGCTCTTACAACTGTGTCATGGTCCAGCCAAAGTTTCACACTTTACACATATTCTTTCCAGCTCATCTATTGATAAACATATGATGAGGCCGAAATTGACAGTCATGCAGACATTTGCATCATTCCCATACAAGTTGAAGAAATGACTTCTGGGATCCGTGCTCACCGTGTGAGTCCGATTTCCTACTGATGTCAACGGTTGCTGCTTTCTGTCACGAAGTGCGTAAATTCTGAGACTTTCAAAAGCTACAACGAACATAAGATAAATTAAAGTTTACTTATGGATTACGAGACAGCACGAAGTAGTGTGGAGCTTTTTGAAGGTGTGCCTTCCAATCTTTGTGTGAAATACAGTAATCTTTTGGTACGAAGAAGAAGCGGATAGGCCAAAAAAGTGGGGAAGGGACAGACGCTTTTTCAAAGTGTTGCATTTAGTGCGTTAGTGAACCGTGGTCTTTGCCACTTGTTGCTCAAGCTGCTTTCGTGCTGAAGCCTCTTTCTTCCTCCTGACCCTGTCGTACTCCTCTCCAGTGAGGGTCATCCGGCGTTCCATCTCTCCTCTCTGGCGCTCTCTCGCTTCTTTGACGCGCATCTTGCGCCAGAGACGCCAAAAGATGACGCAGTAACACGCCGCGATCAGCGATAATGGAAGAAAAAAGGCGCCTAAAGGAGCGTATATGTCGTACCTGAGGAACAGATGTCTCGTTACTCAAACATCTTGGTAATTCATTATGTCTAACACGTGGTAAGTAATGCCACAGTACGATAAAGGCGCGGTCACCATAGGTCATTGATGAAAATGCAGTGCTGTCCATACATCACATTTTGCGTGGCAAATGGCGGGAGGCAAATGATGAGGCTGAGGCTCCACACAGCTGCCAGAGTCCACCCAGCAGAGCGATGACCAAGGCTCATGTAGCGAATGGGTACAGCGACGGCCTAAAATTGGACATCTACTTCTCCTGGTGCCCATGTCAGTAGACGTTCAGGCTGAACCAGAATTAAAGTCCGATTGATGGTGAAACCTCACTCAGTTGCAAATTGTCAAAATACTGTGTACTCAGTTTCCATGTCTTACTCAAACTTCTCAAATAAATGCATGACGTAAAACGCATTCGTCCTTAAAAGTCCGGGTGACACAGATGACTTTTGACAGGAGCCCGAGGTGATCGTTGTGGCATTTTGAACACCATGACGTCCACATACTTTACGACTGACATTTGTCCTGGTTCCTTCTGCACACTATTCGTGAAGTTCAGAAGCTCACCAGAGGCGGGTTTCTTGAATATATAATCATGACAAAGTTGCCAACTAAACAGTCGCAACTAAATATTGTTTAAGGAGTCCATCAACATATCACCGAATAAGGTGAGGATAGTTTCTTGACGAATCCAAAGTTGGTGACTGTCCGATGGCTACGTCGTGATCATGATATAGTGATCTTCTGGTGATATATTGATGGGTTTCTTAAACAATATTTAGCTGTGACTGCTTAGTTGGTAATTATACGATCAACTTTGCGGTAATTATACGTTCAAGAAATTCGCCTCAGGTGATTAAAAAGGGCGACGTTCGCTTGACGAAAAGCGATCGGGCTCCTACTATGACTCACCCAACGCTGTCCCTAAATGTGTGTGGCACGGGTAACCAGTACATTACCATCAGTCTGTCCCATGCTATTGCTACGAGATTCCACACCGACGCCGTACACGCCAGGGTGTCAGAGAGCAGCCAGGCCACGCAGGTCACGTCTGAGTGCCTCCAAACGTGTTCATTCCATTGAAAGTCAAGGTTCAAAGGCATGGCCACGCAACCAATCAATAAGTCAGTCACCGCTGAAGAGGAAGAAGGTGATGCTAGGATGTCTCATGCAGGACTCCAATGCTTACGACATGTACAGGGTGTGCGCGAACTTGCTCTTAAAGGAAACGACTCATTGTTCTACTATAAGCGCAGATAATGAAGTAAGAATGGAAAGGACTTAAAATTGTCTGACAAAGTGCTCGTTCATGACAAAGGGAGAAAAAGCAGATCAGCACTTGTCATGCGCATGGAGAATGACTGTATGCACTAAGGGTTGGGAGAAATTAGGCTAGTTTTAGCCATTTTTGGGGTGCTTTATTGCCAAGTTAGTTAAGACGATATTCCTACATCTTTACCCATAATGCCACCCCGACAACTCCTCCAGTAACCAACTGTTCAAGGCGTCCTTCAGCACTGCGAGGTGCATCCGCTCTTGCTTTTCTATTTTTGGAAGGTTGTGTGATAAAAAAATTGTCATGGTTGCACATACATTTTAAAGTCAATTTTAATCATACCTCAAAATAAAGTGTTCAAAAACTGTGAAGCTATGAATCTTTACTGTAGCCTCATTTCGTTTGGTATCGGTTTAGACGTCAGTACTCGGAGCAAAAGAAGTGTTCGTTTAGGTCCCAATACACCTTCAGCAAATGTGGCTATGATCCAAAACCCTGACTTTTCCAACCAACATTTTAACGGTTAAAGCTAATTCAAGCGCACCCTGCAGTCCAGGTAGGTGTGTTCTCTTACCCAGAGAAGCGATGTACACGTTGGATCGCGTGTTCCTCAACGCTGGCCTGACGGCAAAAGCGACCAACACCAGTGCGTTGCCGACCACGGTGATGGAGATGAGGACTCCCTGCAGAACAGCACCCACAAGCCCTCCCATGACAACGGTAAACGACGTGTGTGGGGTCCTACATGTGCGTGTATCGCAAAGATTTACAGTTCTTCTGTCAACAGAGCGGAAAGTTTTACAACTACTGCTTGGCTCGTTGAGTAGAGAAGTAGTAGATATTAAGCCATCAGCTACAACAGTAAGGGCCACAACTACATGTACATACGGACTAATAACTATGTGAACGAACTTTCCGTCTGTGCCTTCCCTTCTTATCTCCAAACTTGTATCTGTCCCTCGCGAATAATCACACCAGAAAAAGAATGTGGAGTGAGGCAGAGAGAGAAGAAGAGAAAGCTGTGCGAAGTATGTAAAAGAATTGCTGAGTTTACATTAGCCGAGCCGATCCCCAAAATCAACTGAAACCCCCCTCTGTTTTGATGGACTTTAATTTGGGATCGAGAATGGAGATCCCACGAACCCTGCAGGAAGGATTACTTCATCTCAAAAGATCCGAGATGGGGAAAAAATAGAAAATGTTTTCAACGAATGCTGATAAGTACCTCTGAATGAGGACAAGCCCAATGTGGACTGAGTGGGCGAAAGCTGTACATATTTTATAAAAGACAGGCCTTCATTTGCATAAGTGAGTTGGAAAGCTTCAGTACTGCTCTCAATGGCAATAACTCTGTATAACAGCGTGCATACTACATGAGCAAACTTCAAGCAAGTCTGCCAACGCAAGAGAAATGACGAGCATACGAACCCCAACACGGTGTGATTTGGTTAGCTTTATTACACAGGTTTTTAAGCCCCGAATCAGTCACTTAGCCATGAAATTCAAGTTTAAACGTTGCATGAGGGAGGTTCAACCTTCCCAGCATCGACCCCAAGCGTTGCGAGTTTCTTGCTGCCAAGCAGATGTTCAACATCACTGAGACCCCCCAAGGTCAAACCCATGTGTGGCACTTGCGTGAAAGGGCCTAATGAGTGTGCTTGACATGTCCACCTGTGACGGGATCACTCACGGGACTTGGATGAGGTCTTGCCAACAATCGTCATCGTTTAAACCCCCATGGGCCAGAAGCCTATCTCATGCCATCAGGTAGCTGGTTGTGCGTGTGGTGAAGACCAAAAACGGCCGCATGGCCAAGCTATTGTGCCTGTCTCCCATGCAAATCTTGCCACAGTTGGGCTGGACCTGTGGAGGTTTTCCTTCATCCATCAGGGTGGAGCGAAGCAAAATCGCAACCTGCGCATTACTGCACAAAACTCCTCACACTTTGTGGGCATAGCTGGTGAAAATTAGTACATTACGTGCATTTGGTAAAGTAGCATTATTTAAACCCGAGGTCTTTGCAGCCCGAAGGTTTGCTGCCCGAGGAACGAGGGCAGCAATGAGAGATGCAAAGACCGAGGGTTTGTAAAATGCTACTTACCAAATACATGTACTGTTTTTTACGTCACATTGTTCATGCATGCCACTCGCCAACTGCATGTATACTAAGGCACTCCACCAGACCAGACCAGATCACTTCGTACCTGGTTGCTCTGGTCAATTTGTATCTGGTCGCACTGCATTTCCCACATATTGGTGGCTGCACTTGGGCTTTTTTCCCCTCTACTTTTCCACACTGCTTATGTACTGGGAGCATGTTGTAAAATCTTTACCACACGCTCTCAGTGCATAAGCTGTGTTGTAAAGTCGTTCTTTTCTAGACCTCGTTATTACAAACGAAATGAATGCAAAATGAGCAATTTGACGTAAAAATGTCTTACACACTCGAACTGTGCTGTTCAATTCGGGATAATTTTTTGGGCTTCTGCTACTCCAACTTGGCTTAGCTTGACAAGGCAGAACCCAAAAGAGTAGCAGAACTTGCAAAATGCAACTGGACGCCATAGGACATTGAGTTCTCCAGTAATCTCCTTCGACTCTCACAGGTGTCCGAAATGTCCCCAAAAGCTTGGCTTTGAATTGGCTTGGATGCATGAGTTGCAAACCTGTTGCTGGCTGATCTAAGCACCGAGGAGAGTCCAAAAAAAACCCGACCAATTCCTTCAGTGTGGGCGGAAACATCGTGATGGAGAGAGGAGGGCCCAAATGCCGGCCTGATGATGGCTACAACAATGGCGCGCGCACCATTCATTTCTTCTGCGCAATTTCCGTCTGGTTACGAGAGCCTGAGACATTTAAACATCTAGAGCATGCCCGACCAAAGCTCATTTACCGCTTGGCCCGATTGTCGCTCTCAGCACTGGTGTCATTTATGTTCTTTCCGCACTCGCGTGGAATAAATAGCGTTCCTGCACTTTGACAGAATCCTTCAGCACGATAAGTATAAAGCAAATAGTGTTACTACGACAATACTGACCCGTGTGTTCTTCTTCAATCTCCCCACCGACTTTAGCAGTCTGTGATTTCTCATCTGGGCAAGGACATTCCACATCAGACTTCGGGTTTAGACTTTTTAGCGATCATTTTATGAATATAGGAAGAGACAGTGCAAACGCTTTGGAGTCATTAGTTATTACATTCCACTTGAGCATGAGTAATACGAAGCCAAATGTGTAAAATCTGATACAACAAGTATCCAATGTTGGAAGATTTTAGATCAACTGACTGGCACCTGCTATCTGCGCAGGCAGAGCGCGCCAGAGAGGCTCAAGCTCAAGCCTACAAGCGCTGACGGAGCAGGAGAGAGAGGATAAAGAGACGTTTTTGTGACTGCGTTGGGCGAATTAGCGCCGAGATGGTCACTTCCCCTGTGGCCAGGAGGATAGGAAAGACAAGATCCAAACAGACTAGTTAATTTTTATACGGCGGCCGTCAGCCAGCAAAGGTCACTAGGACCTTGACGTGTGAGGAGTATGGATAAACCGTAGGATTAGATCCTGCGGTTTAGATTACGGATCAGATTAGATTGTTTTCTGTTGGGCGACCGAAGTGGCGCTTTCTAAAAAAAATACGGTCGACTTTTGTACAAAAGATTTCGCCAACTTGAGTCGAGGGGAACAGAAGAAAAAACTGTGCTGTGCCTACGTGCAGGGACAGCGGAGCGCGACTGTTTTCGCTGCGAGCGAGTCAGAGACTGCCGTGGCCTCGTTCTTCGTCTCCACCGTTCACTCGCTCACCGTCACCCCGGTGGAAATTCCCGTTGCCAAAAATCCCAGCAACACCTTCAGCTTTAGGTCCTCGTTCGTTACCACTTTTCCACACTTTTTGCATAGATTTTGCGTATTACTTTCATGCATTCAAACAACGTTAGATAAAGTAAGCGTCGATCATCATTACGACTGAGAACTACGTAGCGCGACCGGCTCCGGGTCGAGAGGCGACCCCTGTTGTTAATCCCCCACCCCCACCCCCACCCCCACCCCCCCTACCCTCCCACCCCACCCCCCAAAGGAGACGAGGACGAGAACGGTCGGGGTGGGGCTCGGGTAAGCTTCCCCACCGAGGACGTATACGACACCCGTGTGACGAGCGCCCACCAGCCGACCTCGCGGGAGGTCGCTAACACAAGGGTATGTGTACGTACAAGATTGTGACTTGGTCAGTGGGTGCGTGCGTGCGTGGGGGGAAGGGGGGTCACCAGGTATATGATAATGCCTGCCCCGTTCTCTTGTCCTCAGTAATTCCCCACGTTGATGCCATTCTTAGCTGCTCCAACGACTCGAGTGGGTAACCCTCTTTGCCCCGATCTTACTCCATAGCCCCACTCGACCTGTTACTCACATTAGAAAGCAGCGGTCAGTGAGAGTATTGTTCGCTCTCTTTACACGCGAGTTGTAGTATAGTACTTAGGTATGTACGAGTCTTACGAGTCAGGACCACAAAAACGTTCAGCTCGCGTCTGAACTTGTCCTGAGAAAGCCCAGCTTTTCTCATTGTTGTAAGCCTATAAAAGGCTCTCAAAACTGGACCAGTGACGGCCCAACCGTCAGGAACAAGTGACTCATTGATAGCAACGTGATCTTTGAGTGTAGAGTCAGAATTGTGCAACATTCGAATTTCTTTGCAATCTGAAGTGGAGGTGGGTGGTGAAGTCGAATACGTCACGTGGGGGGGGGGGAAGCTCTGTACTTGAGTGTGTCCTTGTGCACGTCGCAGTTGGCAGTGTTGGTCAAGCAGAAGGCTGAAATCACTGTTGATTTTCTTGTGAACTTTTCTCCAAGTCACGTTTGTGTAAGTAGAGGTTTGGAAGCAAATTTCGAAAAAAGGGTATCGTGTGAGGACGGTTCTTGTTTTCCAACGTCTGTCCGACCACCGGACTGCACTGAAGCGGGTGCACGCCATACGTGAGTGCAAACTGTGGGTCCGTCTTCAAAATCACATGCAATTCATACGCGTTCTTGCATGTGCAACAGGCTTTTCAGGCAGGGGCTCTGTAATGAAGGACCCTGTCCCTGTCGATAAATAAGACACGCAACACTCTCTAGGAGGGGATAGTTTCTATCTTTGTCATGAGAGTCTCTATGATAATGGCATTAGTGCTTCTATTGACAAACAAAGTAAAAATTCACAGCGAAACATGATGCTATATCCGCCACATGTGTAAACGAGGATCATAACGTCACCTTGTTTTATTCCAGTCGGAGAGGCCCTGAAATCTGTCAAAAATCGCTTCATCATGAGTTCCAGTGACGACGACTTCTTGTACGACGATGATTCCGACGGCCACAACTTAGCCGAGGATGAGGAAGAAGATGACGGCGCTGGTAGTGAAGATCAGGATGATGAAGAAGAAGAGGAAGATGACGACGACGATGGCATCGGAATGGACATCGGAGAGCCAGGTCGTCCAATGTGCTCCATATTTTTGTTCTTAGTAAAATGTACTGTGCCTGTTCCAACAAATCCCTTTGCACTCATCTCCCACAGTGGCTCCCTCATTCACGTGTACGTCCATGACTTTTGTAGGTCCAGCTGCCGATCGTTATGAAGAGGAATACCACTTTGAGGTACTCACCACCGAGCAGATCGTCGAGCATATGGTGGAAAGCATCAAGGACGTCAATAATGTGATACAGGTAAGGAGACCAGAGGACGAATACGAAACAGTTCTTTCACAAGTTATTTCGCAACTCACTTTAGATACCCGCGACAACTACGCGGATCCTGCTCAACCACTTTAAGTGGGACAAGGAGAAGCTGATGGAAAGATTTTTCTCCGACGACCAGGAAAAGGTCTGCGAGTACATTAAGGTGCCAAAAATATCGGCCTCCACGATCATTCAATCGCATTTATCAGGTTTTCGCTGACGCTTGCATTGTCTCTCCGTATAAGAAGCCCAAGCAGACTCCGTCATCTTCGGGGGTGTTTGGAGCCAGAGCCAAGGACGGACCAGCCACAAACGAATGCGAGATTTGCTACCTTAGACTGCCCCTCACGGTAGGGAGCTTGAGCTTGTGCAGTGCGAGTCGTCTCCTCTCCATTGATACCCGCTCTGTCTTTAGATGATGACCGGTCTGGAGTGCGGCCACTCCTTCTGCACGAACTGCTGGTGTGAGTACCTCACGACCAAGATCATGGATGAAGGAGAAAGTCAATCCATAGAGTGCCCAGCCAATTGTAAAATATTAGTAAGTTCAATTTGGAGCTTGACTGACATGAAAACACCAAATGCGTGCTTTTTTAAAGGTGGATGACATCACAGTGATGAAACTGGTCAAGGATCCTAAAGTTAGACTGAAATACCAGCACCTAATAACTAACAGCTTTGTCCAGGTATGAGAGAACGAAACAATACTTGTTTCCTAAGGCGATAGTTATAGGCTCATTGTAGTGATTTCTCGTTACTTCAGTGCAATCGCCTCATGCGCTGGTGCTCAGCTCCAGACTGCAACTACGCGACCAAGGTGAATACGGTAGAGGCGAAGCCGGTGCGCTGCAAATGCGGTCACGTCTTCTGTTTTAAGTGTTCTGAAGCCTGGCACGATCCAGTCAGGTGAGAGCGTCTTACTGTCCTCCCACAGGTCAGTACAATTTAGACCTTTCCTTTTCTCCAGGTGCCACCTGATCAAAAAGTGGATTAAAAAGTGTGACGACGACAGCGAGACGTCGAACTGGATCTCTGCCAATACGAAAGAGTGCCCTCAGTGCCAGGCGACTATTGAAAAGGACGGGGGGTGCAATCACATGATTTGCAAAAACCAGGTGAGATATGCCCTGTACGGCGAATGTATATGCCTATATGGTTTGAGTGTGCTTGTGTACACGTGTGTGCATGAACATGGCTCTTCCTGCTTCAAGGTATGCAAGGCCGACTTCTGTTGGGTATGTCTCGGTCCATGGGAACCTCACGGAAGCAGCTGGTACAACTGCAATAGATACGACGAAGCTGAAGCCAGAGCCGCTAGAACGAACCAGGTAAGTGGTGCATTTCTTCATAAGTTGAAAATAGAAAATTGACTTTGTAAAACATCATGTTTCCAGGAAAAGTCTCGTGCTGCTCTTCAGCGCTATCTGTTTTACTGTAATCGATACATGAACCACCTACAGTCGCTGAAATTTGAAAACAAGCTCTATGCAATGGTCAAAGATAAGATGGAAGAAATGCAGCAACACAACATGTCCTGGATCGAGGTCCAGTTCCTCCGCAAGGCGGTCGACATCCTCTGCGAGTGCAGGCGCACCCTCATGTTCACCTACGTATTCGCTTACTACCTGAAGAAGAATAACCAGAGCGAGCTCTTCGAAGTATGTTTATAGATTTCTATAATAATAGATAGAACGAGAAACTATTCTCGTTGGCGTCAATTGGCAATGGTTTTCTCTACAGGAAAACCAAAAGGACTTGGAGACGTCCACTGAGACCTTGTCAGAGTATCTAGAACGCGACATATCCGTGGAGAACATGGTGGATGTCAAACAAAAGGTCCAGGACAAGTACAGGTAGGTCATTTGCTTTTTGCAGCAGTGAAGCCAAGCATTTCTTTCTTTCTCTTCTTGTTATCAGGTACTGTGACAGCCGGCGTAAGGTTCTACTGGATCACGTCCACGAGGGCTACGACAAAGACTGGTGGTTGTACACAGAGGAAGACGCCAAACAGTAGAATGAAGTACGCCCCGAAAATACCACTTTGGAGAACGTATACTGCAGTCAGATTATAGCGTTTCTAAAGCACTGTGCGTGGAATCCCGTCAAAGAAGAGTTTCAACTATATGCAAACAAGGTGCGCTACTTCAGACGAGACTTAGTAGTAGTGACACCTCTGGCATAAGCTACTCATAGAAGCGCACGCTTTTCCTTTGTCGGTTTTATTACAATATTCCTTACCCCCTGCCCCTGTTAAATCAGAAAATAAACCTTCCAGGATCACATACGCGTATCTCACTGTACTTGGAGCTAGGACAGGGGTTGCATTGTTTGTTACGTACGACGTTATGGCGGTATTGATTGTTCCGAAACTCGAAAAAGAACTGCTGCAACGAAGCGTAACTTTTGTACACTGACTTTATTTCCAACACAGTAGAAAAGTATAAGTGCATAAAATCTTTTTGGGTAATTATTTGATTTGATAAAATACTTAGGCCCTCTAAGGAAGCTAGGGGTGGGGATAGAGGGGAGAAAATTGAGCTACAATTGTCAAAAAAACATTAGTAGTTAAACATCCACACGACACTCCATAGACTCTGGTATGAATATTATAAAAAATAAGAATGTAGGTAACACTTACAGCAATATAGCTTCTAGAAAGGTCACATCTCCAAACTCACAAATGGCTAATTTTTTGTTGCATTTTTCTGTCAGTATATGTTGCTGTTGGGGTTTCTGGACAATAATAGTAATACACTCACACTCACTCTCAAAATTTGTTATGTTGTCTTTTTTCCTACATATAAAGTATGTATAGAGATATATAGTACTATGAACAGTTTTCTTCCTTTTGGTATAGTTGTATCATCGGTAGAGCTTGATAATCAGTATTATATAATTTTCTAGAAGGGAGAGTGGTTGTATTGTAGCATGTGGCTTTTTTCATCTCATGATGTCTTCTTCAAACTAAGCTTTCTCGTGTAAGCAATTGACGATTTTTTTTTTGCTTTCTTGAAAAAGTGCAGAAATACGGCAGCAGCCATTTTTGTCTAAGATAACATTCGCAGCTACTAGTACTACAATTTGTCACTTTTCGTCTTCTTCTCCATTATTTGTATATTACTTTTCTCTTTTCTGCAGTATTATACGAAGTAGTAGGTAGAAGTAGTATGGGGGTGGGGAGCTGTAGCAGTAGGTAAAACAGGTAGCAATAGTACGTGATGACCTTATTGTATAATAGTTGCAGTGTGGTTGATAGCTGAATATATCAAACAACTTCTCTTCTTAATTACCTTCGATACGTTTAGTTAGCAAAAGATAAAAAATCCTTCTCGCCGCCGCCGTTGCCGCGCTCCTGAGCGCTGTTGTCAACGGTGTCGTTGCTAATGCCCTCGGTGCTGACTTTCTCTTTGTTTCCCATATTGGTTTCACTCTTGTTGATAGCCGCCGTCAGTGCGGCAAACGCCGCCTGACCATGGCGGGCGACATCGCGCTCTTCAAATCCACCAACACTGAAGCCCCCCGGCTCGCTACTCACCGAAGCCCTGTGGTGCAGGGTGAGCGGACCGAGCAAAACATGCTGCTGGTTCGCGGCCAGGGCGCTGCTGTTGGTGGAGACAAAAGGCAGCGAGCTCGGCGGCGATGACGAAGACGAGGAATCCAACATGGCCAGGCCGCCTCCTGGAGGTGTGGCAGTGGGATTGGAACTGGCGCAGCTGCCGGCGGAGGAGGAGCCCAAGTCGAGGCTGTTTCCAGCGCTGGCGGCCAACACACTGTTGTGATGTCTGTTCACAGCAGCAGTTGTGGTCGGTCTAGCAATGGCTGCAGTAGAGACCCTATTGCTGCTCTCGTTGTTTCCGGGTGAGATCTGAGGCCTGCCCAAGGAGCCCAAGTCCAGAGAGGATCTGGAGCCCACGTTAAAGAATGGAGATGACGCAGACTTGTGCAGCAGGTCGTTGCCGCTATCAAAAAGGAGTGGGTTAAGCTGTTGCTGATGAAGCGAGGCCCGGTCTCCGTTGAGGTCAAGGCCTCCAAGGACCTTGTTAAGTTCACCCCAAATGGCAGTTCCGTTCACGTCGACTCCATTGTTCTCGAAGGGTGGAGAGCGGCGGTGATGATCAAGATTGTCCCCTCCATTTGACCAGGCAGTCAGACTGGGGCCGGAGGAGCGGCTTGGGACCAAAGGGCCGTGGTGGAAATTGTGTTCATTGCCGCCTCCGCTTTCCAGCAGGCTATGCAGAGTAACGCCCTTGTCAAAATCCAGCTCGTTGCTGCCCAGAATACTGTTGAACTTTCCACCACCGCCGGACCCTCTAGATGAGGAAAGCTGGTCCAGACTAGCGCTGAAGCCTCCGAAGCGGTCACAAGACGAGGAGACATCCTGCTGGTGGTGCAGGTGATTGAGCGGGTGCTCGCCGATGCCGTAGATGTTCCCGATGTTGGTGGATCCGCCAGCTCCAGTGCTGCTGTTGGATGAAGATGTCTCTCCACCAGTACGTAGAGCAATGTGAGCCTCGATCTCCTTGCGAGCAGCGTCGACGTTCTCAGGAAGGCCTAAATGTATTGAAGATGTAGCAATATTAACTATGTCACATGCATGTTTAGTTTGTACATGGTGCTGTTTTTGTTTGCTCACCTGTGACCTCAAAGACAGGTTCTTTGTCCCTCGAGGGAGTGACAATGTAGGTGTGTGTCTGCTGCTGAATGCGTTTGATGGTGGCACCTTTGGGGCCCACCACAAGCCCAACCACGCGGTAGGGGACTCGCACATGTGTTGTCGTCTGGCCGGGCTGGTTGGCCACCATCTGCCCGAACGCAAGCGTAGAGTTGATGCCCTGACTGTTCTTTGATCTGCAAGAAAGTTTCACCCGTCATGTCACCAGATGTGAATACGACGTCTGAAAGACATTGGGACAGAACCCCAGCTTAAATAATATAATGCAAGGACGCGTAGCTCGTATTTCACTACGAGACTATTTCACTAGCCTCTGTACACAAACTTCACCTATAAACATTACAGAATAGAACAGTAGATGAATGCTACATCCGGTTTTTGTAATAGAACAGTATGTTCACGTGTGCCTGTGTGTACACATGCGCACGTGGGCTCTTTACCTTGATGCCCTGATTTGAGAAAAGTGATCCGCGGCCGAGAGAATCTCCCTTTTTGCAAGAGCGACATCCTCTTTGCGGCCGGTGACGACGAAGACCGGTTCCTCGCCTCTCACGGGAGTCTTAATATACGTGTTGGTCTTGGCACGGAGAGCCTTAATCTTGCAGCCTAGAGAGAGAACAAATGCGATTGCTAAAATATATCGATTGTGCGTACAAATGATATGGCGACATCATTCCCCTGTTAAAAGGGTAGCTACAGAACACCACGATCGATTAAACCGAGCGAATCGATAGTTTTCTTCTCTTCCCTCGCCTCCCCCTCTATTTTCCAGAGAGGTTGAGAATTAACAGACTATGGGGAGGGTGTTGGGGTGTCGAATGACGATGTTCGCTTTAGAGGGAGCTGGATCAAAGATAACACGGTGTTCAGCATCGTACAGGGCCCATATGGATCACGCTGGTCAATCCACACATTGCTCCTGGCAAGAATTACAGGTAATCATTAAAGATGCACACAAATGACAGGGTAAGAAGTAACTTTTGGAGGCAGCTGGCCGACAAAAGCGTCCTCCACCGATCTATTATTCGATTTTTATCACGCTGTTAAAAGCCCCCTCCTGAACAGCAAGCACGCAGTACAGATCAATACATTCATCCTCGACCACAGCAGTAGCGGTTCAATAGACGTATGTCCCCCTGAGTCATCGTGGCTCTCCTAGGGTGCCCTGGCATATTTCCCTTCGGTCCCTAGTTACTTCTTGCAGTTACGTAGAGAGGGTAAACAACCCCCCTGTAGTCGTCGTCGTCGTCGTCGTCGTCGTC
>JAAUXU010102864.1_pt1 | contig 47117 bp, 42 predicted proteins | sample 7278151 | NCBI WGS metagenome assembly JAAUXU01 (sample SAMN14350113, study PRJNA611818) | marine sediment metagenome | isolation source: surface marine sediment (1.8m) | place: French Polynesia: Moorea | collected 2018-08
CATCATGGTGAAATTTCAGGACAGAATTCACAGAACTGTAGGAGTTAAGTCTCTGACACTAAAACTCACCTTTAGATAACTGGTACTGTAACAGAAAAACCCATCTGGTAAACAGTGATAAAGAAGAGGGATGAAGCAGCTTATGCCAGTGTCATTGCTTAGTTCCAGCAGTGAAATTTCATACCAAAGGTTCCTTTCCGCAGGCAACCATCATGTCCATATGTACAGGTCGAGCAGTCAGACATGAACTCCCTGTCTGCTGTGAGGACACAAGATTGACCCTCGCTGTCAAAAGTAAACCACTCGCAGGCCTCTTGAGCATTGCACTGCCCTGCACATTCATTGGCAGCAGTTGCTGGCTCCCCAGATATGAATCTTCCATTGACTCTGGAGAGAGACATGAGTTGGACTTGAGGATCAGCTGCAATAACGTACTTAAAAGGATTGCTTACCTGGCATTAGGAACAAAACACTCATCTTTGAAACAAGAGATGTCACCAGATTTGCAACTGGCACACTCTGAAGTACTCAGCTCCTCACAGTTGGAATAGCAGAAACAATACTGCAAGTGAGACACTGAATAAGAAGACTTTTCGCCAAGAGATGTTCGACCATACTAACAGAATTTCGTGGGTCATAGCTGAAGTATTTGCTGCCTTCAACAGTTGTGCAGTGTTCCAGGCACTGTAGGTCACCCTGAGGTATGTTGTCATAATCAAGATACAGTGAATTCATACACTCTCCTTCGACAAAGCAACCAATTTGGTTGCCGTCCCCAAGTTCTGATCAGCACTTGGGATTGCATGAACACAAAGAGCAGCAGCTGGGTTGACTTCATATCTGATAGTCAGATGACTCCACCTCTTGTAATATGTCCAAAACTTTTTTCCTTCAGTGCATTTTTGTCTTAGATTAGATTCACTTGATGCTCACCATGGAAACTGATTACAATAGCCTAGCACTACTATCTACACTACTCCCATAGGAACAAGTTGAATAAGAGGTATAGACTTGATAAGCTCATGTCAGCTGGCAACTTCAACATACGATTTTGCGTAGGTCCTAAAGTCCTCTTACCAACTTAGAGGCGGAAACCACTCAAGAGCCATTCAAATTACTATCATTCCTTGGGCCATGGATAAACTACTAATATGTGACACATTTTTGACAACTGCACCAGTCACTTTGCCATTGCACTCAACGCTTCGTCAGTTGTGATCAGAGGGCGGATTTTGGTGCAAGAACACATTTCAGGATATGCTAAGATGCAACACCCAAAGTATCACTGAGCTGTTGAAATAGGACTGAAGTCACCTCGCACACATTTAGGTCAGATTCATGTTGCACCGAACACCTGGGAATGCTCAATGGCCTCCTCATACTTGTACAAGACGGCATAAAGCTGTGGTAGGCTAAAACAACCCACTCCACGTTTCGGGAAACAATGGTAGTGAACTTGACCAAACTGCTGAGGTCTGGGGCATCACTGGGGTCCCCACAGGATCTTGTGGAGACTGCAAGGGGTCATGGGACTCCTTCAACTTCTGAATGAATCTGGCCTTGCTTTGGCTCGACGAAGAAACTGTCATGGACAGATGAGATTGAGTTAGGTGAAGTTCCATGGTACTGCTGACATCCAAGCTGTCACGGAGCCAATGTCGAGTGGAGCAACGCAATGAGCCTTCCTTGTTCTATTTCTAGTGCTGTAGTGCGGAACCGCTCAAGTACTGTTTGCTGTACACCTTCTGAGGCAATAGGAGACGTTCTGTTCTATTCTGTGACATTGTTCTTGGTATGGTCAGGAAATAGTTGTACATCCAGCAGTAGACTAGACACTCTTGGTTGAGAAACATGTACCTGTTCTGGTTGGCACTGTGAGTGCAATAATAGAAGTGAGTTAACAAACAGCAAGAATAACATGACTGATCAAGCATCTTGGGCAACTGAAAGTAAATGGAGAGTGAGGTGCCAGTCAGCGAAACAACACTACTTCGTCTTGGTGTGGACTTGTTCTTCGGTCGGAGTGGAGTTTTCTCTGTCTTGATGATCCTCAGAGGCGTCATCCACGGTGTTCAGCTGAGCGCAGGACTCGATCTTGAAGGTGCGCGGCCTGTTGAACAGGTCTAGGAGAAAGACCAGGATTATGACAGCGAAAATGGTGCCCACCAGAGCGCCTGTGACGACGTCGAATGGGTGGTGCTTATAGTCTGAGATGCGTGTGAGACTAATGTAGAAGGCCAACGAGAAGATGCCAAACTGCAGGAACGGCCGCAGAATCTTCAGGCCACGGAACATGACGCGTACCTTGCCATACTCGACCACCTTGTAGTCGTGTGTCAGGTTCGTCAGTCTTGCATGTAAATACACAATGAGGAAAGTGGCACTGTAGAAGGAGAAGGACGAGTGGCCAGACAGGAAGGACTTGCTGGCCTCTCGGACCTCGTCTGCTGGACCTCGGCACCGGTAATCGGTCACAAAGCGCTCGTACCCGTAGTCGTCCAGACAAAGCTCTTTTGTGAGCTTGATGTCACAAACCTGTAGAAAGTAGGGTCGCAGTCGCCCCACCTTGTACTTGGCCATTTCTGTGGTGAGCAGTGAGAAGAGAGCCCCCAACGCAAAGTAGCCCAGGATGCGGTAGAGTTCGATAACCACCCATGGGCAGCAGCCCACTTGAGGCCGCGGCCAAGTCTCCTTGAAGATCGCACCGTGCAGCACCTCGAGGGCTGGCACAATCAGCAGGACGACACACGCCCAGATGACGAAGCAGACTCCGACTGAGATTTCCTCTTTCACGTCAGGGTGCTTGATTGACTCGTCATCGCAGAAGAAACCTCGCCGGTTGGGGGCGAGGTCACCCTGCAAGAAGACGTAGATGTGCAGCATGGGGTACACGAGCACCAGGATGGCGAACATCTCGACGCCCACGCGCACCGCCAGCGCTCGGCCGTCGGGCACCCGATAGCGCCGCATCTTGAAAGCATACTGGGTGCTCTAGATCTTCGTGCTAAATGATCACTCCTTATCTCTGCTTCCGCTCTGCGAGGTCGTGACTTGGTCCTCGGCCCATGTTATCAGTCACCGAGGAGAGGCCTGCTCGCTCGCTCGCTGATGAGGGATTGTTTTGCCGGGCAGCACCAGCAGCAGCAAGACCAAGACAGCAGGGACCTTGTCTGCACTCTGCGCGGCGGAGAGCGCAAAGACGCCTCAGCAGAGGACGTCTGACGCAGCCTTCCTCATGTCAACACCGTAGGTAAAGCGTCACAGAGGTACACAACACGTTAGCAACGACAGTGGTCTGGAAGAAGCACGGGATGGTTCTTCAGTCACAAAGTATAGTAGAAATTTGTCTCAGGTCAGATGAAAACACCCATCAGGAAGGCAGCCCTGGAAAGCTTCTCTGTCCTCCCAAGAAGAGCAGTGCTAGGCCTTGTCCAAGTTTGCCATCGGCATGATGCCCCCAGGCGGGCACGCTTGAGCTGGAGACGGAGCTCAAACCTTGACTTCACTCCTATAGGAGACAACTACACCGTGTTGCATGTTTGTAGGATCTTGTTCACGAAGGGTCTTCAATTTCTTAAGGCCACCGCCAGCTTCATGGGTAATTTGACTCGTTCGGCGAGGTCGTTCGGCGAGGTCGTTCAACTCGGATCTGACGAGCGGCTTTAGAAAAGTTCACCGTCGCAGGCATCATCGACGAGCAGAGGAAGGAGAACACGTAGACCAGGAAGGGCAGAGCCTTCAACAAGAAGAAGAACAATGTGGAATGATGTCGTTCACGACGTGCCTGAACTCGGACATCCGTGCATCGATCTTTAAGGCTTTATCATTCATTGATCAGAAATTCAGGGCTAGAGGCAGCTCTTGACAAGGTTTTGACAGCAAATATGTTAGCTGTATTAACGTTGCAGTGCGAACGACGCTACTTCAGCGAGGTCGCAAGATGAAAAAGCCAAGCAGTTGCCCCCATGAGGCTTGTGTACTGGACATGTTGGTCGTCTTGGCCCCAGAGCTGCACAATCCAAAAGATGGTGTTGAGGCCTTGCCCAGATGGACGTTGGACGTCGACTGCCATACGCCGGATCATGGTCGGGGAGCTCTCTGTACATAAGAACCGTCAGTCAATGTCTAGTACAAGAACTAGTGCAACACTGCCAATCTCTGGGTTAACAAAGACGTGGGGGTGGTGCCAATTTGGCACCTCTCCATTCATTGAGTCCTCGAACACTTGGTTCGGACTTGAGTCCTGAAAACAATGCTGATCAAATATAACTCACCGCTTTGTAAGGACGCACATCACTCATTCTCGGCGTGATACTTAGACTGAACAATCTTGGCTCGATGGAATAACTTTCAAGCTGGACCATTATGTAATTACGGTTCAAGCAGAATGCCAAAAATTGCTGAAAAGTTAACGTTTTTTCCCCCAGGAATCGATCGATCGTCGATTGCTGGCGAGAGAAGTCCACAGATGTTGTCCCGCGCACTCGTGAACCACCTGATCGCGAACTCCTCGACGATGCCATCCTTGCCCATGCTTTGATGCGCTGCCTGCCCTCTGCCTCCGCCAAGATCTTGTCCAGGGGATCCAGGATGCGGCCGAGGGCTGACCGAGTGAGGCTGAGTTTGCAGGCAGCCGCCTCCGTCGACACCTGGGGTGCACGATCGTGCTTCTAAGTCTTCTGTCACTCTTCTTCTGTCCTCGACAATGATGAGGTCATCCCGCTTCCTCCTTTGACCTTCCTCGGCCTCGGACCTCGGGTTGTCACTCATCTTCTCGGGGGGGTTCTCGCTCGCTCCTTGTTGCTCTTGACGTCAGAAAGCTTCTCTTCTGATGTCATTCCTCTGTGATGCTACCATAGATGTCATACCAACGGTTATCAGCTACAAGACCAACTTCTACGGGTTCTTGCTTGACGGGACAACTTCCGTTGGACAGAAATGCCCTGATCCCGAAGGTGTTGAGCGCTTGACGTGTGCATGAGCCTTAGCTGACTGTGGCGCTGAAGTCATGGAACGATAAATCAAGCAGATACGTGAAGCGAGAGAGAAGATTTCTTTCCCAGAGACAACTTCAATTACTCCCCCAGCACATGTCTGGGTCTGGCGGAGCTCGTGCGCGCGCTCCAGCGTCTGCTTCGTCTCCTTCCGTTCCGCTGAGTGCGCGGCGAGCAACGTCAAGAAGACCAAGTCACGCAGGAGCAGCAGCTCTTCTCTAGTGGTTTTTCCCGTGAGCAAAGCTCGCTCGCGCGCACCGAGCTTGCTGTGCTCACACCCTGGCTACTCCGCCGCGAGCGTGACCAATTTGCCAATGGTCTTTTTCTTGCAGTCACGGAGCTACTCCCGGTGGCTGCTGCCGAGGAGAAAACCCGCACGCTAATTTCTCCCGAGATGGAAAAAACTGGTGAAAAGGACCATTTGGCATTTTGGCATTTTGGCAGCAATGATGACCATGAGAGACAGACGATGAAGCCCGATTAGCTATAAACAATTCATGGTGCGTGACAGCTGGCGTTGTCGCAACTCCCTCCAGAGCGCCACCAAGTGCGCGTTTGAGCGCGTCTTCGTCAGTCAGTGGTGGCCGGAGTAGACAGACGGAGCGGATTGAGAAACACACCTGTTGCTCTCAGCAAGGCTTAGGTCATGTCTTCTAACAAGACGCAGATCGATGACAACGTGAAGAAGCAACTGAAGTCTGTTCGAGCGATGACGTCTGCGCTGCCGACGCCCCTGGAGACTTGGGAACAGCAACAGCAGCGACTCTCCAGGATTTCCAGCTCGGCCAAGCCGCCCTTGGCCAGAGATCAACTTGGCAGAAGAATCTTGCCACTGCCAGGAGTGGGAGGGAGTGGAGGAACCAGGAAGGTTTGTGCTCTTTGTGAGAGAATTCACATTCATTGTGCGGTCGAGGATTGCGTAGCATAATCAGCACGCGCACAATGCGACTGAGCGAGTAAAACGATCGCACTAGGCAAGAACAAGGCTAAGGCTCGTTGAAGATCACCCTGCGTGGCTTGATTGCACGCTCCTCGATTCACGTAAGCAGCACGTACGTCCGTGTGCCAGTCCAATCCCCACCACACTGTCCATATCATGGAGGTGCAGTTCAGTTCCTGTGCTGTGGGAAGTGCTTTGCGTGCCTGATATTCTGCGCTTAACGTCACGATACTTCCAGGATGTCATAGAGACGGAGAACACCCGCAACGTGCGTCTCCTTCTGGCCAGACACCACCAGTTCATGTACCAGCAGAACCAGCAGCAGCTGCGGCCGCCGGTGCAAGCGCTCAGCCGAACTCTGGTCAACGGAGGCCGCCAGATGGATCGTGGCAATCGCCATCCTCTAACGTCTATAGCTTCAGAAGAGGACGAAGAAGAGGACGATGAGTTGTCCTCCGACCAATACTCGTCTGCCGTCTTACCCGGGAACAGCTATCCGGACACGGACGACCAGTTGGCTAAAGTTGCTGACGAGGACAGAGGAGAGGAAGAGAATGTCGGTGGAGCGGCAGGACGCGCTCAGGCAGACGAAGAGGATGAGGAGGTCATCCTGCTGAGAAGACTCACCCAAAGCCAAGCCAGGATGGAGCAGATTAAGCGGATGCTCGTCACGCAGCGTGGATTCATCGTTCAAAGCCTCAGACTGATGGCCGCGGCCAACGCCAGGAGGGCGCCACCCAGGAAGGAGAGCATGCCAACCTGCGCCACCTCCAAAGAATGCTACTGCAATGGCAACGAAGAGCGAGATCGTACGATCGGCCCGACCTTACGCCACAGCGCCGCCCAAAGGCGACGTGGCGAAGAACAAGAAGTAGCAGTAGGAACAGCTGTCACAAGTGCGGAGGCCGTATTGGAGGCCTCGTCGAGGCTGTGTCCCATGTGCGAGGCCGCTTTTCCCCCTGAAGTTGACGAGGAAGAGTTCGAAAGTCACGTGGTCGACCACTTCTGCTTGGAGGAGGCAGAGACGCTCAAGTACGTGCCCCCGCAGACGTTCGTGGACGACCAACAGACCTGATGAAAAGATGCCTCCAAATGTGATACTGTGCAACACTTCTATACACCCCTCTGTGTATAGGTTTGCCACTTAAAGAAAAGTACCAGATGGTCATGTCCACTGAATTGTCGGGATTGCCGTGGTTAACGACTTCTTCCATTAGTACAGTTCCATTTTTGTACGTTCAGTGGGGATCAAACAGCTCCTTGACCCTTCCCAAGGTTCTTTTGGTCAACGACCGCTTCAGTCATCGCCTTTTCCCTTCTGCCGACCTTACTAAAATTTCCTTGACCCTCGAACTTGTACCTAGGGATGAAGTTGACATGACAAAGTTTTGCATAAATGTATAAAGTCACGAAAAGTCATTGAACATCCATCCAGTGATCCTTTATATTTGGATTTTGATGCATCATTTAAAGTATTGTATCTTTACGATTCTCTCCAACGGCCTAAAATAGACAATACTTAGCAAGATACACTAGAACTAGGTATCGTTAGTAAAAAGAGGATTTCGGCCACAGGACTCGAGAGCGAGGGCGTCCAAGATCTGGAAGGCAAAGATTAGACTAGAATAGACCCAAGCAACTGTACTCAAGGGTAATTTAATGCTGCTGAATGCTTAATTCTCATATTCTATGAACAAGACAGACACTCTATCATCAGACGACCCCCTACAAGACCAGCGTACAATAGAGCATGACTTCTCTGACCTTCATGTCGAACAGCGTCACGGTCCTGAAACTCGGGGTCCTGTTGGCGACGACTTTGGCACTAGCACTTGGTACTTTGAACAACGTCCGATGACTTCTGTGTCTCGTAAGCAACAGGTCAAATCAGGTAGCGTGAAGTAGGTCCACTCGCGCCAGCTTACACCAACCCGGTCACCCGGACAAATAGATCGTGCACATGCTCTAGCTACTACATGCTAACAGAGTCGTACAGACATATTGTAAAAATATCTAACATATGAGCAAAATGAGACAAGTGAGCCTTTCTTAAAGGATAAACCATACATCTTGGCCAGTTGTGTACAAAACTTATGCATCTTCTCTTTGATAGGAGTCCCTCGCAGCTCCGTAGGTGCTGAAAGAAATGGAGTCTGGCCCATCCTTTGACATGATGCATTTATATAGCACTGCCAGAGGACGAGGCCAGAGAGCATATGAGTCCTGCATCGGCCCAGGACTATGGCAACCGCCAGCCTCACGTGTCTAGAGAGAGACTAAAGCTGTAGAGATGCTCATCGACCTCAATAAAGCCCGTCTGATTTTCAGGGCTTTCCAGCTCGAGCTCAGCCGCACCCTAGAGCAACCGCAGTCCCTCCAGAAGACTGGCGAGGTTGAGAGGAACAAGGAAGATCGAGATCCGATCACGGAGAGTGCACTTGAGCACGGAAAGTTGTAAGGAAAGTCAGAAGAAGCGTTCTAATATACTCGAGGTTTCGTGACTGTCCTCGAAAAGTGTCGTCTTGTGTTTGAGCTGCACGTACACAAACGCATCAGGCCGTGTTGGGGACTAACCCGAGGAAAGGCCGACACAAGTGAAGGGATAACGGGCAGTGAGTCTGAAGCAAGCGCACGTACGCGGGACCTTCAGAGCAGAGGAAGGAGACAAAGATCGGTTAGACATCCCTGAACTCCACACCGGAGTCCAGAAACCACTAGCAGCACCCTGCGACCATGCCGGTGAACGTGATAATCGAGTACTGTGGCGCATGAGGCTACGGGCCTCGCTACCGCGAGCTGTCGGATCGCATCCTGAAAGAGCTCCCGGAGGCGAATGTACAGGGCTTCGTGGGCAGGCGCTCCTCCTTCGAAGTCACTGTCAATGAGGTTGTCGTCCACTCCAAGCTCAAGACGATGGCATTCCCCGACCAAGAGCAGGTGGTGGCCATCGTCAAGGCCACCAACGAGGGGTCCGATCCCGAAAAGGTAAAGAGCTGCCTAGGTGCAATTACCTTGCACAGGTTTACCAAGAAAATGAAAAATATCTTAAAAAAACCATGACGTCTTTTGATGACGTAAATGTCGATGAATACACTGATGTATGAGCTGTTTGACTGCAGGATCCCTATCCTTCCCACTGATGCACACTATTTTAGCTGGTTCAGCACTGATCAAATGCGTACTACTGCAGCCAGAGCAGCTTCAGCAGCAAGTAGCGGCTTCATACCGACACAGCAGGAAATTTGGCGCAAAAAGTCGACGTAATATGACGGAGTCTGAATGCTTCAGGGACAAGATGAATTGAGAATTCAACTGATTCTCCTTGTCTTATCTTGCAACCTCGTCCATTTCGTGGAAGGAGTATTCATTTTTTGCTGACTGGACCGCCAGAGTACTTTGTACCTAACTTTGAGCCATTGACAGCGTTTGTGGCGAGATCAGTAGCTTCATGTGGTAGTGATGTTCAAGTCACTTTCCGCAGGCAGGAACGCAAACTGTCCTGCTACTTTGGACTCCCTCGAAATCCACCGCATTCGCTTCAGTGACTAAAAAGTGTAGCGGTGTCATGGGCAGAAACTCGTGATAACAAGATTTCACTCTCTCCCTCAAGGTGACCAAGACCGAATCCAACTGCACGCTGATCTAGCATCGACGTCACTCTGAGGGTCAACGCCGGCAGCTGGAAAGAAGACGCAAAAGCTGCGTGAATGACGAGCGCATCCTGAACAGAAGCAATGTGCAATTCTGCGGATGCAGCTTCGATGTTGAGCGATTTTGCGGCTTTTGTGTCTCCGAAAACACTTTCCGGCGTCCCCCACAGGCTATAGAGCAACAGTTTTGTGCAACCTTTAACATCCTCAATACAATAAATCCTTTGCCACGGCCGCTGACAGGGTCTTCATGACAGGGTCTTCATGACTTGCACTTGGCAATGACCTTGCTGTGCGGAGGAGGAACCGTTCGTTGAAAATTGCACCCGCGATTGGATCAGGGTGTCCGAGCACTGATAGCACCGATTGATCAGTGGCAAAGGACTTTGGGTGTACCCGGCGCAAAGGGACTATTTTTAGGAGGCAGCAGAATGGGCCTTTCGATCGTTTTTCACAACCTGCACGTGACCAAGATCATTTTCCTTGAGAATCGAAAACTTTGTTCCAGGAATGATGCACACCAGTCCTTTTCGTCATACTGCACAACATTCGTGCTATCAACTACTACTTGTTTGTCGCTTAAACAGAAATGTGACCATTTCTGCCGCTGCCGCTTCCAGATGGCGGTCGCCGACGGCGGCTTTGTCTACCCGGATGTGTCTCCACTGCATAAGATCCTTCATGTGACCAGCTCCGTCACCGTTGAGGGCAGCTGCGGGCTCGTCGGCGCTGCCACCCAACTGGCAAGCGCGACCTCCGCGGTCGCCTGGATGATCTTCTTGCTTGCGCTTCTCCCCAGATCCCTGGCAAGTGCACTGGAGCAGATCATGTGTCTCACATTCGGCGATGTCGGGAGAGAAGGTGAACAGGTCGCGCAGCTCATCTTTGGTGAAGTGGAACTGCTGCGCCTGCTTCTTGACTTCCTCTACGAGTCCCCCGCCCAGGCCTTGCTTGGTTATTTGCCGCTGAAAGATCTTCTCCTCGATCGTGCCCGTGGTGACCAGGCGGTAGGCATGCACCGGGCGAGTCTGGCCGTCACGCCACACACGAGCCATGGCTACAATAAGACGGCCATGTTGGGAGACGCATCGAAAAGGCTTCGATCGAGTGTCATTGTTTACCTTGTGTGTCATGAGCTGGATTCCAGTCCATGTCGTAGAGGAGGATCCTTGAGGCGCCGATCAAGTTCAGGCCTAACACAGACATATGCGTGTGCATGCGACATCTGAATGAAATGCACCCCTTTCTTACCTGTTCCACCTGCCTTGGAACTGAGGAGAAGGACAAAGTCCTTGCAGTGAGGGGCGTTGAAGTTCTTGACTATAAGTTGACGCTGGGAAGTCGAAGTTGAACCGTCCAGCCGACAGTACGGATACTGATTTCAATGCCGCATTTGAATAATCAATGGTGACCATACAAGAGCAACAGCTTGGTCGATTTACCTCGTAGTGCTGACACAACTCTTCCAGCATATCGAGCACCTGGGTGGAGATCGACACGAGTATGATCTTCTCCTGAGATTTCTGGCGCAAGCTGTGCAGGAGTAGGGAGACCACGGCCAATTTGCTCCCTTGCCCCTCAAACGTTTCGTCCAGCAAGTCGGTGGGGATGGAGTCCGGCGAGACATCGCACAAACTTGGGTGGTTACAGACCTTGCGCAGACGACCAATGCTGAAAGGTGCATGGAAACTATGAACATGTGGTAGAGCCGGGCAATGACCACCCAAATGACCACGACTGGGGTTTACCTCGCCAGGACGCAGCCGCTATCGAGTGAGCACACGTCGCCCACCTCTCCCAAGACTGCCTCGTACAGGAGCCTCTGCAACCTGGTGGGTCTGCAAAAGACGACGTATTCGCTCTTGGGCGGCAGATGACTACTGATGAGGTCCTGTGTTCGTCTCAAGATGAATTTGGCCGCCATCTGGTTCAGCTCGTCCAACCTGACAGCACCCTCCTCGCGATCTTCGTCAGTAGCGCCGGGCTCCTTGCTGCGAAGGATGGGTTCCTCGAACTTACGCACGAACTTTGACAGGGACTCGAAGGCGTTTGGGTTGACCACCGATGCCAGCGCATGGAATTCTCGTAGATCATTCTGTAGGGGTGTGCCTGTCAGCACGATCCGCCGATCGACATCTAACTGTGCCAGCAGCGTCGAGACCTTGATCTTCTCGTTCTTGAGGCGATGGCCTTCGTCGCAGACGAGCAAGTCGAACTTGAGTGAAGACAATTCCTCAAAGGAGCGCACGAACATCTCGTAAGAGATAATGAAGACGGGCTCTCGAGGACACTTCACATAGGTGGACACCTTGTTGCTGCCATCGACAGCAAACACCGAGATACGCTCACTTCCAAGCCACTTGGTGAACTCGGACTGCCAGTTCTTCACCAGCGTGGTCGGCGCCAGTACGAGAACCCGGCGCAACACAGGCCGCCCACCCCACGGACCCTGGCGCAACAGGGTCCACACCAGCGTGATAGTCTGCAGCGTCTTTCCGAGGCCCATGTCGTCGGCGAGAATCGCGCCAGTGTTGCCGTCATCGCCGAATCCGAGCACGCAGCGATAGAGAAACTCGACACCTCGTCGTTGGTGAGGCCGCAACTTGGAAGATAGGTACGGATCTGCTACCACATCAACTATGACGGCATCTTTAGCATCTCCCATCAAGTGAAAGGGCGGGCGAGGAAATACCAGAGCGTCCGGACGCTGAGGGTCAAACACCGGCTCCAACTGCTTACTCTGGCCGCTGCCGCTGGCCGCGGACACGACGTTCTCACCAAACTTGGAGCGCATGGAGAAGGGCTTGAACACCGCCTTGTTGATGACGTCGGGACGATGAAAGCGGACGGAAGGAGGCTGTGGTGGGCAAAGGACATGGGCAAGATGCTGGACTTTGCGTTGAAACACATAACAAAATCGCTTACACACCTCGACATTTTCCTGACGTTGCTCCTGGGACGACGAGTTGCCAGTGCCTTTTCCGGCCGACCTGAAAGTTTCCTCCGAGACCTCTTCGAGCACCTCGATTTCCTTCCCCCCGAACGAGATGGTGCCTCCGCATGCGAGCTCCTGTAACGCCGCCGTTGCCATCCCGCTGCCCCTGGCCACTTCTCTGCCTTCAAGTGTCTTAAGCACGGCGATGCGCGCCCGGGGGCGCACCTGCAGCACAGCATCGTCCTCCCACTTCTTGTGCTTGCGGCCGCTCGCCTTACAAAAGACGACGCTGAAGTACTTGGCGTCGTCCGAAGAGGCAGCAGAGGGGGAGGAAGCAGAGCCGGTGGCGCCAGTGGACAAGTTCCTGTCCCCATTGACGAGAGGAGTCAACTTAGGCCTCGTCGGAGGCAAGAACTTTCTGGAGGGGGCGCAATTTCGACGCATGTTTGTCGAGGTCAATCAACTCATCACTAGCGAGACCACCGAGTCAGAGCTTCGTCCCCATGTCACGGACGTTGCCGTGGAAGGAGCTAAAATTCTACTTCTACTCGAACTTGTGCGGATTCCCTTTATTTCAAGCAGCCCGCGGCAGCGCGCGACAGCTGAAAACTTGCGCTGCTGCCGCCAGCACTGGTCAGTGCAGAGCAGTGCGAGGCCAGCAAACCAGAAGATAAAACAAACAACAGAAACTGCGTAAGAAAATATTGGTCTGACCCTTGCGAGCACTGATCTCTTGCTCCCATTGTCCCATCGACACCGTCGAGGCCGAGGACATCACAAGGTACGCGTGCTAGGTCATTTCGATCGAAGATAACATGCTGACAAAGTTGCTGTTATCTTTGCACTGTGGTGTCGTCACGTTTCGTCATCTCCCTCAGCATTTGCACACCTGAGGACTGAAAGAAGGATGTCTGACGACTGGAACACTGTGACCATCTTACGGGGCAAGCAGGCGAAGCCTGGCGCCGCCAAGTCCGCTCTTGCCGTCAATGCTGCACGTCGCCGGGGCGATGCCGTCGTCACCGAGCACAAGTATGGCGCCGGAGGCAACAAGCAGCACGGCACCTCTCTCAACACGGCAAAGTTGGACCGAGAGACCGAAGAGCTTAAGCACGACAAGGTGGGCATAGATGAAGCCGAGTTCCTTAACAAGTTGTGTGAGCCGTGTTGTCATTGTCTCTAAGGTGAGCATGGACGTGGGTAAATTGATCCAGAAGGGCCGCCAGGCAAAGGGGATGACGCAGAAAGACCTCGCGACCAAAATCTGCGAGAAGCCGCAGGTTGTCACTGACTATGAGTCCGGCAAGGCGCTCCCCAACCAAGCAATCCTGGCCAAGATGGAGCGTGCCTTGGAGATGAAGCTACGCGGCAAAGACAAGGGCCTGCCGCTTGCCCCAAAGGCCAAGAAGGGCCAGGCCAAGTAAGGCCTCGGATGCGAGGGCCGGAATGCCGCATCTTCGTGAAGCGGCATTCCGGCCCTTGGAGCAAAGGCAGGGTGTTGTAAAAGCCATGCCAGAGTTGTAATACATGTTATGAATGAAAGAGATGACAGCGTAGTCGGGCACGTAGATGACTTGAAGCAAGTCCAGTAGCCGATCCAATGAGTTCAACGAAGAGGCAGTGTTTGGAATCGTCGAGAAAAATACGGAGCTGACGGACTAACAGGCCTTCGTCAAGGCCTCAGGGGTGTTGACCTCCCTACTCATAGCCGCCTGCGACAGGTACGAGAAGGTTGGGTTCATGCGGCACATCTTGACCCCCTCGGTGATGGGGCAGCACGAGGCATTCAGGGCCGATCTGGCAGTATTGTGCTCGGTGGCCTCGCTGGCTGACAGCTGTCAGGCGGAGTAAGGCAGAGCTCGTCTTGCTCGTCCTTTCGCTCGCTAGCTCGCTCGCTCTCCCTGGCTGTGGCTGTGGCTCCAAGAAGATCAGCACCAGCAGCTCCTCGTGCTATTTGTTTGTCTCACCATTCGCTCTAACAGTCGGACTTAAAGGACAAAAACAATCATGAGCTCGGCGCTCTTGTCCCACGACGACTTCCTGGACTCGTCCGAGATCATCGCCGAGGAAGAAGTGGAGGACGAGGATGTAGAGGTGGAGGCAATGGACGAGCCGGCGGAGGTCGGAGACGACTGTGTCATTCATGTCATCGACATCAGAGAGTCCCTTTACAATTTGCGCAAGGAGCTTGAACTTAAGCTGGGACAGGACCTGAGTGGGCGCACGTTCTGGCTGCAGGACCATCTGGAGCTCTCAGACAACTCTACCTTGTCGGAGCAGTGCGAGCAGGGCGTGGAGCGGGTGCAGGTCAATCTGGCCATCAAGAAAGATAAGATCATCATCATCGACGTGATCAAACCCTACGAGGAGGATGCTCTCTCCGATGATCAGGATTTCTCGCCACCTCCGCAGCGTAAGCAGCGGAAGAAAGAAACGGACGTGGAGTCCAAAGAATCACCTCAGAAAAGTGGAGGCGAGGACTCCACCGTCACCGAGTGGGAGATGTGCAAAGAGTACCGCCAGGAGCAGATACGGCTCAACATCCCAGAGAATCCTGCCGAATGGTCCCGGTCACACGTTAGTCACTGGATCAAGTGGGCACTTGAGACGTTCCCAATGGCGACCATCCGGGAGCAGGACTGGCAGATCGACGGCAAGGAGCTGTGTGCACTGACGCAAGAGACGTTCAAGCTTAAAGTGCCTAAAGACCCATCCAGCCTCATGTGGACTCACTTGGAGTTGCTGCGCCACTCCACGTTCGTAGCCAAGCCGAGAAAGTATTCGATGCAAGATCAACTGCAGATGCAGTCGGAGCAGGGAGGCAGTGGCAGCATGAAGGTGCACCGGAAAACGCAGAGGAAGGCCCCGGTGCGCCTCGGGGCCGCTAAGTTCACCGTCATGTCTGAGTCCGCCTTGGGCAATCGCACAGGCAACAACGGACAGGTTCAACTGTGGCAGTTCTTGCTGGAGTTGCTGACGGAGAAGCAGTACCGCGAGGTGATTCACTGGATTGGTGACGAAGGCGAGTTTAAGCTTGAGAAGCCCGAGGCGGTGGCACGACTTTGGGGTGAGCGGAAGAACAAGCCCAGCATGAGCTACGAGAAGCTGAGTCGGGCGCTCCGCTACTACTACGACGGGGACATGATCTGCAAGGTGCACAGCCAGAAGTTTGTCTACAAGTTCAAGCTCGACTTGAAGGAACTGATTGGGTACTCGGCCGCCGAGTTGAACCGGCTCGTCGTGGAAGCGGAGATGAAGACGCAACGTAAAATGTTTTAGTACTATGTTAAGTGTGACGTACGGTGTGAGTCGAGAAAGGCCGAGGAGACGATGGGAGGCATGGGGTTGGTCCTGACGTCAAAGGGAGGGAAGGTGACGTCTCCAAGAGCACCGTACGAGGTGCCAAAGATGTCGGTAAAGGTGCTGCAAGCATTTTTTTACTCACACAGTACGAACTGCAAAGTTTGACGATAGCGAAGATAGCAAGTACTTTGTTACAAGTCCCTAATTATGAACAAAGCGTGTAGATGCAGAAGCTCGCTAAAGTGACGTACGTGCGTATATATACAGTATCCTCTTTACACTGTACCTACTACGATATCACGGTAATTTGACTACTAAATTCTGTATTGACGGCACATTTTGAAAGACCCCGGAGCTTTGCTTCAACCAGAGAGTTGGAATATTCAAGTGTCTCGATCGAGTCGTCTTAATGCACCAGAGGTCCTCCGAGTGGAGGTAATTAGATACTTTTGTCGTCGTCTCTTTCATCCTGGTGTGCACATCTGTGAAGTCTCATCTGTTGTCTGCTCTCTCACTCTGTCTCTGAGGCTCCCAGTGGAGAAGAAAGAGCTGCTGACTGTGCCACCTGCCAGATTCTGACACACACATGGCACTCTCGAGCAAATGTTCACTCAGTCCAAATCAATAACCTCACACATTCCGATGCTGGCCGCTTCGACCACTTCAGTCGGGGGTTCAATGGTGTGAGAGGTTTGAGGTCTGCAGGTCCACCCAAGACCACGTCTAGAAGCGTTCCCTGCCCAGGTCCGGGCGTGGTTGTGGTCACACTTGTACCGTGGCATTGCGATAAGCCACAACGATGCTGGAACGGAGTAATCCTGCGGTATGTCCGGGATTTGAAGTGGACCTTCACATTTCTTTTCTGTGCTGGCAAGCATCTTCTGCCTCCGACGTCCAGGACGTCTGGTCAGGATGTGTCACTTGGTACTTGTTGGTGCCATTCTCCGTTCAGGGTCTGGATGGGATTCTCCCCTGTCTGTGTGAGAAGCTGGACGTCTGGTCGGGATGTGTCACTTGGTACTTGTTGGTGCCATTCTCCTTTCAGGGTCTGGATGGGATTCTCCTCTGTATGAGTAGTGTTGGAGTCCTGGGACCTTGAGCTCCATTGTCCGCATTTGTCAAGTCTTTGTCCAGAGGCTTCGGTCGGGCTTGTCCAACGTCCGCCTGGCAGACTGGCCCCTGACTCTGACCAGAGCGTAGTTCAGAGCATCCCTCAGACCCATGATGCTAAGAGGACCAGCAGCAGCAGACATCCAGGCAAAAAGAGACTTTGCCAGGAACCCCCCAGAGAGGCCAGGAAGCTCCTCCATTGGGGTTCCAGGCGCATGGACTGTGAAATGAGTGACCGAGAACAGCAATTAGGTGACCATTTTTGGCATAAAGAACCCGTCCTGTGCAACACTGCGCCCCCCCCCCCCCCCCCGAGTCCCTAATAACTTTTTGGCACACCTTTAAGATGTCCAGAAAGTTTCTTTATGCCTGTGCTAGTCCAATTAAGGCCGTGGAAATGTACAGAAGCGCGAGGAAAGCAGCGCGCTGGTCCCGCCGAAGAGTTTCTCTCGCCACCGCGTGTTTGTTGCAGCCAATGGGACTCTCCTGCGCTCGCGGGTGGGCGGTGCTCCCCGAGTCCGCTGGGTGGGGCCTCGCGTCTTGCAGCAGTTCCCTTCTTCCAAAATGGAGTCCGGAGACCTCAAGCGAAAGAGTTTCGAGCCCGTTCTCTTCAGCCCTGAATGTCTCGGAAGACCCAAAACCGGAGAAGGTGAACAATTAAACGTTCGCAGTTTCCCAGATTTAATTTTGAGCCCGGCGACTGCGAAGGAGGGGGAAAAGGAAGGGGGAAAAAGAGGCCACGACTGAGTTGGGCTTTCCTTAATGTGATTACCAGTGTTAAAGACGGGAAAACCCTCGCGACGTAATAATAATAATATCAGCGCTGGAGGCTCAGACTTTGTACCTGAGATGTGATCACAGAGAGATCTTTGCAGGCGAGAGCGCGTTCAAGAAGATCAAGCTGTTCCACGACTCGCCCGCGTCGCCGTCGCCGCATCTCGCGTCGTGTCCGGCGCCGGCGAGGAGGAGACACCGGACCACGTTTACTCAGGTAGGAGCGGGGACGAGGACAACTCAGAGTGCGAGACTCCCTCGGGGAGGGAGTTCCGCCAGCAGTCGGTGTGCTCCAAGAGGGCCCGGGAGGGCGCACGTCGGGGGCCTCTGCCTGCCCACGCACTGGCTCCGCGTGGAGCCAGAGGGCAGCGGGGATGAGGGCCGGAGTCTGCAAACCTGACTCATCCGTAGCAAAGCGTAGGCAACGATATCAGCAAGAGATGCGTTTGGGCACACCTGAAAAGCGGTGCCAAAGGTCTCAAACATCTGCTGGTCCCAGTCCTGGGCCATTCCAGACATCAGTGTGTTCTGTCCTCGCCTCTGACCGAGCGAGGTCCGGACTTCGAGGTTCCCTTATTCTGTGCGCGATGCTTATGCTGTGACTCTCGATCGTCTTGAGGTCCTTTCACTCAGCGCCCACAGAGTTTTGACTCACATCTTCTTTGTCGACGTCGCCTCTTGGACTTGACGGGGTTCAGGCTTGACGTTCTTGGCGTCGTCCAGGAGCACAATTCCCAACGCTATTCGTGTCCCTTCAGCACCGACTACTTGCACTTGGCGGTGGCCGCGTGGACGGGGCCGACGTCGTTCTCGCCGGGAGGCACCAGAGTGCCGAGACCGCGCATTGTGCAGTCGTTTTTGTGCTAAAAGCAACCTTTTTGGCGCTGCGAGTGGCTTGGCAGCCGGTCGAGAAGGACTGCACTGCTCGTGTCCATGACTTGCAAGATGCCGCCCGACGACGCCGTGACTATGTTGAACGCTCTCTCTTCCAGGAACAGCTCCATGAACTGGAAACGGCGTTTGCCAAGTCTCACTACCCAGACATCTATTGCAGAGAAGAACTTGCAAGATCCACCAAGTTGAACGAGGCCAGGATTCAGGTACGGTGGGATTAGTTTTACTCTCAAGTAGCAACATTTGGTTCTTCAGCACTGATTCAGCATGTCCAGAGTTCATTTCTTGTTGGGTTATTTTTTTTATTTAAACATTGCTAAGGGAAGTTGCGACCAGCTCCAGAACGTTCCAGCCAGTCCTCGGACTGCAGCACGCTCAGACAAGGCGCTCCACTTGAGGTGGGCCTGGAACTGAGACTTTTTCACGGACTTTGCCAAGACAGGCTGAAGGTGCTGGAAAGCACTCGCGCCAAGGACTTGACTGTCAAATGGGTGACTGATTCAATTTACGAGTAGGTGCAGGATGCAGTTTCACTGCTTCTAGTGGTAAAACGTGTGCTGCTGCACCGAGTCCAACTTCGGCAGCCAGTAGCTCGTTTCGATTTGCCGTCGCCCACCAAAGCTGAGCACGGACCCCGTTGAATCCGCCGCCCTCCTTGAGCCGTCCAGTTCTGACTTTTGGCAGGTATGGTTCCAAAATCGCCGTGCCAAATATCGCAAGCAAGAGAAGCAACTTCAGAAGGCGCTGTGCAGCAACGCCGCTCCTTCCTCGTCCAATGGGTCCTTCATGAGGCAGCTCTACAGCCCCACCGACCCCAGACACCAAAACCACTACTACGGCGGCCACTTCTCGCCAGGGATGAGACACGGTGAGTCTTTGCAAGACGCTCAAGTATTTGTGGGTGGAAAGTACATTTTGGCCAGGGACGAGGGGCAGTGAGAGAGGTGTTTCACTTGGACACCTTTATACAAAAGAGGACTAATACATTGTGAGCTTCTAAACAGCTTCATCTCAAGACTGGCAGACAAAATTGAGGGGAAAAAAACCTTTCCATCGGCCACTCCCCTTCCTCTCCTCCCCCGCCCCCCGCCCCCCCCCCTCCCCACAACCGATCTCAAGGATATTGAGCATTTCTACCCAAGGTCTTGTATCGAAATTTTCTTAAGTCTGAAGATGAAGCTGTTGAGAAATGAGTCAGTTGTGCCGCATCGTCGATTATGCAGTGGAACACTGGTCTTTTTCACTGACTACACCCTGAAGAACGCAATTATCTATGTAGCAGAGACTTCACTATTTGCATTGTTGCGCGCCGTCAAATGATAAAAAAATAAATTCACTGCATAATTTGACTGCAAACCCCCCCACCAAAACTGCAAACCGACGGCAAAAGCGAACTGGAAGGGCGGGAATGAGAGCTGAAATTGCAACCGACGATGCTTTGACTTCAGCTGACACTCGAAATGCTCAAGTTTGCCCCTCGATCCTGCGATGCCCGGTAGAAAAAGTCTTAGGCTTTTATACGAACAATTGTCTCGGGTTCATCGAGGCTATTTACTAAACATGATGCTTTGGATGAACCGACATTTTTGGAGTGAAAAAGGAACTTTATTTCTGCCTCACCTAATTTCTCCACCATTCTATGTTGACTCAAACAACCACGGTTCTTTCAAAACAAACAGCAAATGGCCTAGGAATTCAGCAGTGCCACTTGCGATTCTGCAGCTGATACTGGCACTCCGGATTCACCGGGTCCCTGGGGTGTGGCCAGAAGCACTGTACCGGTCATTTCTTGAGCGTTGTGGGCCATTTCCACGATATTCTTGAAGCGATCAGGACTATCGCCTTAGTTAGCTTTTTTTTCATATTTCAAGATCATAGTCCTGGTCGCTTTAGTTAGTTTCTAAAATTGTACATTACAAACTTGGCAACACTAACTGTTTTTGCTGACTTTGCCGTCAGAAATGCACTCTTAGTTGTCATTTAAAAGGTTTTTCTTTGGCATAGAATACCTTTCAATCTTTTAGGTAGACCGCACTGTACACAGACTGGTGTGCTTCAGTACTCACTGGAGGCTGATCCTTGTTCTGGAGAACCAATGATGGCTCTCAGGGCTTGAAAGTCTCTATAAACGCATTTCCTGCTATGGAGACAAGGATTTGCTGTCTGTACTGGCTGCTGGGATAAATTGTCAAGTATTATTCAGAACTGTAGTAGAATCGTCGCAAAAGTAACCTGCCGACTATAAACATATTAAGCATAGCCCAACCCTGTAACGGATCAGGCATAACATTGGTGTAAGAATCAAAGAATCTTATATTATTTATTCGTACAACGTACCTGAGTGGAACCTCTCTGTGGTACATTCAACTTCCCCATTAAAGACAATTCTTTTAAAAAGTCCTATGTCCTCAATGTTAGACCGCAAAATGTACAGTCGAGCCCCGATTTTGTCAGACTCACATCCAGTGAACAGATTCTGACCACATCAGACACGTTTCGTTCATATTGTATTAGCTGACGATGGAGACTAAGTCAACATGTGCATCATAACACACAGGATTGCGACAAAAGTCGTCCAGCTTTGCTTTGGGATCGCTTGAACCGTAAAGAACCCGTAGACAAAGAATTTGCACCCGAAGAAAGCACCGGAGTCATTCAATGCACTGCTGAATCAGCTTCTTGGTGGGCAAATCGGAGCTTTTTCGGAGGAAGAGTTTGGTCGTTCTGTAGTAGAACAGTGACCAAATCAGATTAATAAACATAAATACACTCGTATGCGCGCAATCGAACAAGTATAAAGCCATGGACTGATGATATTTTCCGACAACCAGTCTAACTGCATCTTCTCTCAGTTGACCGCGGAGGATTCCTCCCCACGTATGACTCCGCGCTCTTCTACGGATACGCATACCATCAGTATGACAAGGAGTTCGGGGCCAACAAGTTCTACGGGTGAGAACAGCATCGACATCTCCCTGCAGTCGGTCATGTCGCTCATTTTGAGTATTCTCTCCGCAGAGAGGACGCCTCGACGTACAAGAAGAGTACACCGGATTTCGCGGTTGCAGCCGAAGAACAGCAACAACAGCAGCCCAAGTATCCCGGCAGCAGCAACAGCGACTTGCTGCACTCGCCCGTCGTCGTCTACCCGAGACATCTGGCGGGCAACGACGTGCTCGTGCAGCAGAACTGCTCGGCGGCGAATGGATATCCAAGTCCAGCGGGCACAGACGCAGGCGCAGCAGCCGCCGGAGACTCCACCGGGGCGCCGTGCAACAAGGGACTCCTAGACAATTGCATCAAATAAATGTAACAGTTGTGATCGTGAAAAAAAAAAAAAAAAACGGTGTCCACATGTACCATTCGCCTCTTGCAATCATTGTCGTACACGCGCTCGAACCTAGTGGCCAAGTAGGCGTCCGTCTGCTCCTGCTCGATGCTCTTCTTCCTGCTCACGGACAAGTCGTTGAACGACGGACCCAAACGTTGCTGACGCGCTGCGGCGGGGCTTTCTTAGTCCGAGGAAAGTCCCTCTCGCTGTCTACCTTCCAGCAGCGGGAGAAGACTTTTTGGAGGTTGTGTGACTGCAGCGTCGAACTTCCGACAGAACTCGACGCTTGCCTCGGACTACATATTATAGGACGCATAGTCGTACATGACGAGTGAGTCATTGCAATGCGCAGTCCGTGGGACCGAGTAGGAGCTCTGCATGACCGATGCGTACTACTCCACCCTCATGTGCTGGGACTACTCCCGGCGGAAGCGGGACCTGCGGCAGTCGCTCAACCTCGAAATACTGCGCCAGGTCGGAGAGGAAGCAGTGATAATCGATGACTGTTCTTCATCGAACCCCCCCCCCTGCTAACGCATGCAAGAGGGAGATGGTGAGGAACGACGGCGTCTATTAATTGTACGTCGTGGAGAGAGAGGCAGCACAGATGGGCCCCTTGCCCAAATGCCAGTTGCCCCGCTTTCTTCTCTGTCTTGGCCCGCTTTTCCCCGGGAGTCTTTAGGGACCTCTTGCCGTCGGTCCCGTCGGCTGCCGCCTACTCCTGCTCTCCTGGCCGGCGATCGCGCTTTTGCGCACCGTCCGAGCAAAAGTGACCGACCGCGGGCGAGAAGGAGTTGTCGAGCGCGCTCGCGCCGCCGCCGCTGCTGCTGCAGCCTGAAGAGAGAAGACTGAGTGAGAAGAAGCAAAGCAGTCAACAGCAGCAGCCTTTAGTCGGCGGCCGACGGACGGCACGCGAGAAAGCTCGAGGTTGTTTTCTGTGCCGAAGAAGCTTCGGCGAGGGCGACGTGGAGAAGAAGAAGGAGGAGTTCGTGGCTTTTGCAAGCTCAGTTGCTGTCCTGACCAAATTACCCCCAAGCGGTGAAGCTATCGATTCGATTCGGGCGGGGGTCGGGGTCATGTTCGCGGAGACGTCAAGAGGGGTGTGGTGATGGCGCCGGCGTCGCCGCTGGCATTGTTGCTCGTGGCCTTTGTCAGCGGCTTCGGCAGCACGGTCGGCGAGGTCTTCCACAATCACTTCGCCGTGCACGTGGTCGGTGGGAGCAAAGAGCCAACCAGGGTGGACCAGCTAGCCCGCAGACATGGCCTCATCAATCGGGGACAGGTCGGATCACTACAGGATCACTTTGTGCTGGAAAACCCTCGCCTGGCCAAGAGATCCACGAATGCTGCTTCGCCGGAACACCACGTAGCGCTGCGGGAAGACTCAGACGTGAACTGGGTTGAGCAACTGGTGGAGCTCCGGAGACTCAAGAGGGACTTGGGGGAAGAAGAGGGGAACGACCTGGAGGTGCAAGATGTGATGACCTCCTTTTCCATGCCTGATCCGCTCTTTCACCGACAGTGGTATCTTGATCATGGGGCCGTCGACGGCAGTGACATGAACGTACAGCCCGCATGGAGGATGGGCTACACCGGCAAGGGTGTCGTTGTCACCATCTTGGACGACGGCATCCAGTACAACCATCCAGATCTCAAGCAGAACTATGATCCTGAGGCATCCTATGACATCAACAATGATGACCCTGACCCCACGCCTCGGGACAACGGGGACAATCGTCATGGCACGCGGTGCGCAGGAGAGGTGGCGGCTGAAGCATTTAACAAGGTCTGCGGAGTTGGAGTGGCGTTTAATGCCAGCATAGGAGGAGTGAGAATGCTGGATGGAATGGTCAACGACGCTGTCGAAGCCAATGCCTTATCGCTCAAACCGTCCCACATTGACGTCTACTCTGCGTCGTGGGGCCCGGAGGACGATGGCAAGACTGTAGATGGGCCTGGTCCTCTTGCCAAAAAGGCATTTATTCAAGGAGTCAACCAAGGCAGACAAGGAAAGGGATCCATCTTTGTATGGGCCAGTGGCAATGGAGGCCGAAAGACGGACAACTGCAATTGCGACGGATACACCAACTCTATATTCACCTTGTCCATATCTTCTGCCACCCAAGCAGGGAGAAAGCCGTGGTACCTAGAGGAATGCTCATCTACGTTAGCCACTACGTACTCATCCGGGAGTCCGAGCCAAGACGCGAGCATTACTACTGTGGATCAGGATGCTCGCCTGCGCAAGGACAAGCTGTGCACGTCATCTCACACAGGTACATCTGCCAGTGCACCCATCGCGGCTGGGATGTGCGCACTCGCGCTGGAAGCCAATCCAGAGCTGACGTGGCGAGACATGCAGCATCTGGTGATTCTGTCCTCGACCCCTGATCCACTGCTGCACGAAACGGGCTGGCTGATGAACGGAGTAGGGAGGAAGTACAGTCACAAGTTCGGCTATGGCCTGATGGATGCAGCCGCCATGGTGGTGGCGGCCAAAGACTGGCCAGGGGTGGGCGAGCAGCTGATTTGTGAAACGGACACCCAATCCCCGGATATCGAGATTCCTGCGAGGTCTGACGAGGTTGCCCGCGTCTCCATGTCCACCACGGCCTGTGCTGACAGTGACAGCCACGTCCGATACCTCGAGCATGTGCAATGCAAGATTTCACTCCACTACAATCCCAGAGGTGCCCTGCACATCCTCCTGACATCACCAGCAGGCACCAAGTCCTCACTGTTGCTGCCCAGGCCAAAGGACAAGACCAACGCTGGATTCGACGAGTGGCCATTCCTGTCTGTGCACTTCTGGGGAGAGAACCCGACCGGGACCTGGACGCTGGAGGTGAACCGCACTCCAGGCATATCGGTGGCCAAACCGACCGGCATGCTCAAGAAGTGGAAACTTTTGTTCTATGGAACGAGTAAGAGAAGTCCCCAGGGGAAAGAAGTGGAAGAAGAAAATGTTAACAGCATTCACGAGGGAGCAATGACTTTCAGTCTGGAGAGAGAAGAAGAGGAAATTGAATCTCATGAGACTGACTTTGGCGAGGTGCAGCACCACAACTTGGCGGCCAACATGTCAATTATCGAGCATAACTCGTTGCTTGGCCCCGATGGCTGTAATGTGGAGTGCGTCGGCGGCTGCGAGGGACCAGGGCCGCAGCAGTGCACCAGCTGTGTGAACCTCCGCTACCGATCCATCTGCGTGTCCAAGTGTCCCAAGAAGACTTTCCCCACTGTGGAGAAGACGTGTGAGTCTTGCCATTCCCGGTGCAACCTTTGCTTCGGATCACGGCAAAACCAGTGCCTTTCATGTCCACCAGGACTTTCGCTCATGGTGGACTCGTCAGAGTGCGTGCAGCGGTGCCCGCCTGGATACAGACTTCGCAAGGCCACCAAGGAGTGTCTGGCATGTCCTGAGAACTGCCAAGACTGTAACAGTCTTTTGCAGGCAGTTGAAGACGAGGCAGTGTGCACAAAGTGTCTGAAGGACCTCTTCCTGCACGTCAGCACTGGAGCATGCCTCTCGAACTGCCCGAGGGGGTTCTACGCAGACAAGAAGACTAAGGAATGCCGAAAATGCCACTCCCGCTGCTCCACGTGCGTGGGGCCACTGGCGACTCAGTGCGCACAGTGCAAAGACGGAACCTTTTACTATCAGCGTAAGTGTGTGGATGAGTGTCCCGATGGGTTCAGACCCGAGCCCTGGACCAGCGAATGTGTTCCGTGCCCTCAGGTCTGTGCCCGCTGCGACGCCGACGGACGTTGCTTCCGTTGTATAGAGAAGTGGACCCCATCGATCAAAGATGGTAAAAACTCCGGGCTTTGCGTGGCGGACAACGGGTGCCCGGAGGGCACCTATGCGAATGCACAACTTGCTTGTCGAAAGTGTCATGAGAGCTGCAGCACTTGCACGGACAGCACCACGGATGGGTGTCTGAGCTGCGCCGCCGGTCACTTCCTCCATATCTCCACCTGCGTGGACCAATGTCCACAGTCCACGTTTCAGAGCGGAGCTGAGTGTCGCCATTGTCCCCACGCTTGTTTGGAGTGTCAGGACCTCCGAAGCTGCCTGACCTGTCATGCCGGATACTTTATTTCGGCTGACAACCGGACGTGCGTGGCCAACTGCGAATCGGGCGAGAGGATGGTCGGTGGCCGCTGCCAAAAGTGTCCACCCAGCTGCTCCTCCTGCGACCAGGCAGGGAAGTGTCTCTCTTGCCAGGAGAACAACGTCCTCTTGGACGGAGAGTGTTCCCACGAGTGCCCGCAGGGCCACTTCTTCAGCGAACACAAGTGTGTGCCCTGCCATCCCACGTGCAAGAATTGCTCGGATCGAGGGCCGCATCACTGTGTCACCTGTCCCCTCGGTATGAAGCTCTCCGCCGACGGTCAGTGCCTCAGCTGCCGCCCCGGGTATTTCTTCGACAACCCGAAAGTCACGTGCGCCGCATGTCACGGCACGTGCGCCGAGTGCCTGGGCCCGCTGGCTACCGACTGCGCCGCCTGCAAGGCGCCCCTCCGCCTTGACCCCTGGAACGCTTCTTGTGTGCCTTGTTGCGACGAGGACGGCAGAGGCGGCGACCGGACTGACTGCTGCCAGTGTGATAGGAGACGTAGTCGGTGCGTGCAAGCTTCGCGCTCTCGCAGGCGCAGCTCGTTTCGACCAGACTTATCAGGAGTGTCGATGACGTTTCCCACATCCCAGTCGACACTTTTCCTGTTGGCGTTGGCGTCCTCCACAGTCGCCTTTGTCACCTTCCAGCTGTTGAAGAAGCGCTGGCGGCGTCACTTGAGACGACACATTCGCGTCGGCGCCGGCATCCTCGGCAGCGTCAGCGAAGGCACAAAGTACGACCAAGTGCCTTTGATGCGGATAGACGCGAGCGACGACAACGACGGAGAAGACTTGACGATGCTTCAGAACGAGGACTCTGCGTGATCGAGAACAATAGGGAACCGTCGTGGCTGTGATGAGATGCACGACGTGGAGGAGAAAGCCCAAAGCTTCTCATGCGTGCTTGCATGCAGTAATATCAAGTCTCTCTCTCTCTTCTCCAAGTTGGAGGAGGAGGACCCTTCTGAATAGCCTCGGCTTTGGCAACGCGTGAGCGAGCATCCACTAATGCAACTCAGTCATGGCATTGCAGCATAGAACGACGTCCCCAAGCACAGCCGCCGCTCCGCGGAGAGCTCGTGTGAGCTCGTCTTCATGATGAATAGGTACGTAGATTCTTACGTAGTTATACATTCAGTCTACTTAGTAGATGCTATAGGCTCAGTCTGTGATCAAGGATCAAAGGTCCTTTGCCATACCTGTTATTTTAATACTTGAAATAAATGCACCTCTCGTACAAATTGTGGGTGACCACCGAGCACAATTGATTCGACGTCGGCGCCTGCGCCCACGCCTGCGCCCACACCTGCGCCCACACCTGCGCCAACGCCTGCGCCAACGCCTGTGTCGACAGCTCCTGCATCTTACACTTCATCTGCCTTGATACGTGTTGCTTCGCTCGCTTTCTGCCCACGAAAGAGCCTCTGCAAGTCCTCACAAGAAAGAAAGCATGTTAATAGCGACTTTCCCCCCGAGGACGAGCGAGAACGCCTGCGAGCTGCTTAATCTGCTTGACGTCAAGATGCCGCACCACTGCAATCCCAAGAGTGTGGTACGAGTCGCAGAGGAGGCAGCGGAGAGAAGCTTCTTTCCTCGTCCCGTCCTTTATGACTCACACGGTGCTAGCGCCTGCGGCGGCGAACGACTTGGACTCCTTCACAGCGTACTCGACATTCCAAATGTCGCTCTTCTTCATGATTAGCTGAAACGTCGTGGTGAAAAAGCAGACAAGGGGTTAGGTTTCCAGCCTGAACATTTCATCAGCCACAGCACCTTGATCTCGCAGCTGCTGCACAATTTGATGACACACACTGTACAATGAAGGTACAGTTTGCAGCATGAGCCAGAAAAAAAGACGGCGTCGCACGAGTCCGTCTTTCGGTCCTCGAACGGCCTTTCGCTGAGGAATGCGCCGTTCGGAGTTCTGAGCCACGTCGGACCGGTGGCGCTTCATGCGTGGCTCACACGGTGCGCTGGAACTCGATCCGCTGCTCTCAGGATGTTGAATAAAATATGCTGTTAGCCTTTTTTCTCGTCTTCGAGATCGACCTGACTTAAAACATGTCCACGTGTATTCTCCAGTGTCCTAAGTACACCTGTACCAGCAGAGCGAGATTCTACTCTCTGCCTTTGAAGAAGCTCTGAGAGCTAAAGCGGTCAAGGAAGTTGTTTTTCTCTCTCTTCGCTGTCAGAAAGAATGATACTCAAAGGAGGTGCTAGAAGTGGTGCTGCCGCTGCCTCCTCAATGCCATTTGCAGCACCGTCGCCGTCGACTGCGCTGCCCGGGCTGCCAACGACGTTCCTCCTCACGCTACTCAGAACTCTCCAGTCACCGCCAGGTCGTACTCGTGTGCGACTGACACGCAGCAGATGAGTCTCTGAGGCCAGGAGAGCTCTCCTCGCTCTCTCCCCTCATCTTCTCTCCAGCAAATTTATGAAGAAAAAAATCTTTGAGCGTTCTTCTCTGGCTCCTTTTCTAATAATCATTCCTCAACTGAGCCTCAACTCAAGGCTGTATGAACGTGCTCCCCTCCTTGCACGCGTACTGTGTCTTGTCGGCTGCGTGCGTGCTCTCCCCAAGCCCCTAGATATTCGGGGAGAAAAATGAAGCAGCCGCAGAAGCTGCTGCGTCTGAGTATGAGTACACAGGCATTCACGTGGGTGGCGCACATATCAGCGTTCTCCTTCTGGAGAAGGAACATGGAAAGCAAGCGAGGGATTCATATGAAGATGGATTGGCAGGTTCAATTTCCCCCTCCCCCCTCCGGTGAGAGAGAAAAGTTAGCTTTCTGCTTTCCTCCAACAAATCTTTTTCACTGATAGCGTCTCAATTTGCTTCTGGGGAAGAGAACGAGGACTTCCTCGCATGTACGCGACGCCCACGTCCTCGGTGATGTGAGCACACGCACGCTATTGATGAATGGCGATGCTCGGCAGGGCTGCGACCTCGGCACCAGGAGTCGGTCACCACGCAGAACGACTACGCAGTTTGCAGCGTGAAGGCCAGGGGAGACCGAGAAGCAATAACTCGTCAGCTCGCAATCACTAAACGCACTTACGTCGTCGCCTCCACGCTCGTGCGCCACTTGATGACGTACGTGCCGGGGACAGGAGTGCAACTAACAGCGTCGTTATTATTGGTCTAAAAATGACTGATCAACAGCACTAAGACATTCCATCTCTCGGCAAGCACATGGCTGACATTGCTTTTCTTTGGCCTCCAATTGCATCGAGTGCTGTGTTGTGCGCGCAGGGTACAAAAGGGTTGTCCTCAAAGTTGAAGAAGAAGGTTTTTGCCCTCTCTATCACAAGTGGCTTCATTAGGTGCGTTCCGGGTGGGAGTCGAAGACCAACTTGCCGTCTTTGTCCCTCCTGCGGATCCTGCCGTTGGCGTAGCGCGACTCCTGGCGGCCGTCGTTGAACAGAGTCTTCACCGTTCCGTCCGGGTACTCTCGCCGCTACGGAGGAAGAGGTCGCTCGGTTGGGTGGTCACTCACCGCACATTGGCATCTCTTCCTTACCTTATACTCTGCAGTGTGCACTTCCCGCTCACCGTTGGCCAGATGCAGAGTGCGCTCACCCGAGGGCAACACCTGCACCCTGGTGCCGTCAGGAAAGCTCATTTCCTCGGCGCCGTCTGCGCCGATGCGCTTCAGGGAACCGTCCGGAAAGGTGATCTGAGAGCTGCCATCTGGATAGCGAATTTCTTCTTGCCCGCTGATGACAAGGAAAGGATTAACACATGTATAAGATAGCAAACTTTCGATGAAAGGACAGGAACACGTGAGCGTGGTGTGCACGGGGTCAAGGATGCAAAGGGGAGCGTTGTCAGCAGGCAGGGAATGAAGAGTGATGCGGGTGGGATGAAAGGGCATTAGACCCAGGGAGGGGAGTTGTACTACTACGTACGTAGCATCTGACTGCACGTCTGCTGCATTGAAAGTTACCAGGCCGTACGTCTCTTACTTGGGGAACCGCAGGACCTCCTTGCGATTTGGGTAGGTGAAGTGCCACGTCTGGGCTTGCTTGTAGTAGTACTTCACCAGACCGGAGGGCAGGGTCTCTCTCACGTCTCCGTTGTAGTAGTAGTCGGTGGCCATCTTGTCGCGGTCCACCACCCTCCTACTGCCGTTGTCGTACGTGATCTCTGCAGATCCGTCGTCGAACCTACGCACTGTCATCTCCTTGTCGTCGTTGCGCACGCACGAGACTACCTTCTTCCTCGATGGCGGCGGATCAGATCGAGAGGAAGGCGGGACCAGGGTCACGTTCGAGTCGAGAGAGTCGGCCGGGGAAAAAGACAAGGTTGGCGTGGGCACGGAGCCGTTAACGGAAGCCTCGCCTCCTCCGCCTCCGCCTCCGCCTCGCCCGTCGTCTTGGGGCTTGAAATGCGGGGGGAAAGATGGCTGTTGTAAAATTAACGATCTTCGTGCTTTTACGCAACGGAAGCAAGATGAAAGGGACTCTTTCACGAGCGGGATGTGAAAGCGACACAGTTGAGCAACTTTCCAAGTGCAGACAGCGTCTGTCTCATGGCTTCTGTGTTTGTGCTCACCATGTCGTGATGATTGAGCGCATTCTCCTGGACGCTGCTCTTGAAGTAGCCCGAGTCGGGAGTGCTGCTGCTGTTCTTGCGCTCGTCCGCCTTGAGGGAGATGACCTGCGGCTTGGGCGTCTCGACCACGCCGCTACCGGTCGAGATCTGCGGAGAAAAGAACGTCTGCGTGACTGTACTTTGACGGTCGATGGAACAACCTACTTTAGCAGAGACTCCTTTTAATTTCATCCGGTGATTCTCCTCGTGCAGATGTTGGTTCTCCTTCTCCAGGTACTTGACTTGTTCTTGTAGTTTCGCGAGTGACGCAGACCACTTGGATTCCTTTCTCTGCAAGTCTTCGTGCATCTTGGCGAGCTGTGGACGACGCCCATATCTTTACATTCATGTGTTAGGTATATTAACTATAAATTGCCTGGTCTCATTGTAGCAGGATACTCCACTCGTACTGACTTGTCCTCGGCCTTTTGTGCACCGTCCGAGGGCGGGAGCTGAAGGACAAGATGCACACGGCCGAGGACAGATCAATAACCCAGTCAAAACCAAGAAAATACCTTGCACCTCAGGCAATTTGCAAATTAATGCGAAATTGTCGATTTCCCCCCATTATTGCAATAGTACGATCCTGTTGGGCACGACACTTGAAAACGGAAACCATAGCAGACGAACCGAATTTTTGACTCTACTTTCGGCTTGTTCCCCTCCAAAACATAGTGATTTCAAAAGAGATGGCCTAAAACATCCCCCGTGGTACTAAAGAACATCGAAAGTAAAGCAACAATTGTGGCGTGTACTAAAGTAGCTTCATAAAGCACGTATATAAGTACGTGCACGTATAAAGGAGGCCCTGGTGTCGCATCCGTCACGCCCACCTCAACCTGACAATCAACAATGGGTCTACTTAACATAAGCCGTTAAAGAAAACGTTGGTATTTTCAGATTGCGGGTTCTTCCTCGGGGAAGGCCTCCACCAACACCTTGAGGACCAGAAACAGTAATGAAGGGGTCGACAGACACGAAGCAAGGACCTGCAATAAGAGCAAGTTAATGAATACATAGTTCACATACTTTCGCCTGCAAGTCCTCTATTTCCTCAGCTGCCTTCTTGTCCTTGCCGAGTTTGTTCTCCTTCTGCGCCTTTTCCAGCATCATCCGGTCCCTCTTGATGCGCCTTCTCTCCTCTTCGAATTTCTTCTTCTCCACCTCTTTACTCCGCTCGAACTCAGCCACGTCCTCGGCCAGCTTCTTCTTGGACTCTTGGAGCTTTCTCCGGGCAGTTTGCAGGACGGATCTCTCCTCTTGTTGGCGTTTAATTTCAGCGTCCAGCTCAGTCAGCTTGGACTGTAGGAGCGTAGACTTAAAGTCTCCATCATCGACGCGGTGGAGGAACACATTGGACAGCGGAGAAGCGCTCTTGGGTTGTTGCTGCGGTTTCGATTTGTTCTTCTTTCGCCTGCGCTCCTCTCTCTCCTTGGTGAAGATACTCCAGATGAGGTATGAGGGCGAATTGCGAGGCATCCTGGGCGGAGAGAAGTCCTTGGCGTCCTTAAACCTGACTCTGTTGCGAGGCCTCTTGTCTTCTTCGTTGACGCTGCACCAACCGTCAGAATCACCATCGTCGCTCACCTGAGCAATCTCATTTTTTAACAGTTCATCTCTCAATGTGTCGTCGTCCTCGTCTCCGTCGTCGTCAGAGGCGTTGGCCGTGACGACGGCGCCTCTCTTTTGCAGAAACGTCTGGATGTCGTCGATCAAGCTTTGTCCCAGGCTCGGATCGTCGGAAGGGGGGAGCTTTCCTGAAGGGAAAGAAACAGTGTCTTGAACAGAGATCATCATCTTTGCTGCAGCGGACTCGAGTGCTTCGTTACCTCCAGCAACAGGAGTAGAGGTTGAATTCTTTGGCTTGGGGATGGGACTGGGCATGGCAGCCATGTCTCCAATGATGTGCTTGACTTTGGAAGACGAAGAGCAGAAAGACGAATCGCAGGCAGCTTCTTCCAACATCTCAAAGGCAGCCAGATCCTTCAATTCCTAAAAGACAGAAACTACCTTTCAGTGAACGAGATGTGCAGGGGCGTCCATATCAAACTTAGCACAGCGTAGTCAGGACTTTGGGTAAATGTTGTGAGCTGGTGAGGAGACTTGGGAAGTCTTCAGGTAATGGGACCCCCTGGTGAAGCCTTTTAGCTGGAGATCGTAGCTTTTGATCCGAACTTTGGTCACGTTTTGGTACCGTTCCCAGTTGTAGCTGCGAGAATTTCAAGTTTAATGAAGTGTGACAAGAGTATTACCTCACGAGTTCTGTCAGCTTTCTTTAGCTTCTCTCTGAAAGACCACTCCACGGAATCATGGATGGGGCTCGCATCGTCGTCGTCGTCGTCGTCATCATTTTCTATGCCTTCCAAAGTTCCCCGCGTAGGTGAGTATCCAGTACCGGTCCTAGTAGAAGCAACTCCTGGCTTCTCCACTGACTGCGGATTGGCCCTCACTTCAGGCTGGCCTTCACACACATTGACCTTGCTCACGTTACTCTTTAACTGCTTCAAGGAGGTCTTAATCATATTCGGGGGAGATGTCTTCGCCTTTGCACTGACGTTAGTATTGCTTCCGTTGGCTTTTCTGGGCGGGGTCTTCTTGGACGCAAAGGCGATGGTTTCCCTCTCGGCGATGTCCAGGTTAAAGCAGCTTGTGCTGGGCCGCATCCTACCAGAACTCGTGGTGCTCACGCTCGACTGAGACTTGCTCCTGCTGAGGGTCCGGCCGACGCCGCGGTAACGCGCCAGGCCAGAACCCTTGCGCAAGAAAGCCTTCTTTTCTGGCGAAGACGGTTTTTTCTTCTCCTCCTTGTACACGGTCGTCTCGGCGCCGGATGAGCTGACGGCCAATTGCTCGGCCAGCAGCTGCTCAAAAGACTTCGGGTTCCCCACCGGTTGCTCGTCCAAGACGTTTCCCTTGCCTTTGCCCTTTTTTCCTACGGCGAACACCGTTTGCGGCTCGTGTGACCCTTCCGACTCTGTTCGGCTAGCCCACGACGGGACGGCCACGTTGGTCGCCAGTCTAGGCATTTCCGAGGAAGACTCTACATCTCCCTCATCGTCAAACGTGGACGAGTAGCTGTAGTTGTTGGCGGGGAGCTCTTCGTATGAAGTGAGGCTGGACACGTCTTGGTCGATGGTGGCGTCGTCGTCTCCACTTTCTGAAAAGGTAAGACAAAAACATCTGACTCATTCTTCAAGGCCCACTTTGTCGTACAACGTCAACGAGTAACCTGCTTGTTCCTCCTTCCTGGCCGCCTTCTGAAGATCTTCGATTTGCCTCTGTTGATCCCGTAGAAGCCTCATCTCTTGCTCCTTCTGCCACCGTTTGAGGTCTTGCAGTCTCTGGAGTAAGAAGCCTGTCTGGTCGAGGGAGTGATCCTCTTGGCGGAGGTCCCCGCCTGTTGGGCGTGGGGGCTGCTCCTCCGCCTCCAGGTGGCCCCAGACGAGAGCGTCGCGCTCCTCCTCGACCTCCATCACCGCGATGAGTTTGATCGATCTCGGCCTCTTTATTCACGTTGTCGTCGGCGATCTTGACACATTCCAGATCCCAACCGGAGCTAGCGCGAGCGCGAAAGACGACGGCTCTTTTCGTACCTGTTTGCTTTCCGCGCTCTCTCCAAAACTGTGACCAGAAAATTGGACTTAAATTCACCCACCGATTGTAGATTGGTCACTACTCATTCTACTGACATGTCATTACGGAGAATGGAGGTCACAAAGTCCTCGAGAGGTCCACTTGGTAAGTTGTCCATGGTTGAGGCTCACGTTAGAGATGTGCACGAACCTAACACCTACAAACGGAGCCGAGTAAAGACTATGTGTAGACGAATAGAGACAATAGCTAAATATAAGGATCGGCCCCTAAAAAATTATTTTTCAATCGCAAAGTGGTCATTATAAGTATGTTTTCCCGCATTGACCTGTTAAAATCGTAGCCCTTCAACAGCTGTCAGCTCGAGTCAATATCGTTGAAAAGAGTTAAATCGGTTTAGCTCGCCCATTTTCGACTCGAGCTTCATCCCCGCACATCCCTAGTTCAAAGTCGCGTCATGCTCATCTTCGTCCACGGTGGGAACGCTTCTTAGAGGGCGCTCGGAAGCAAAAACGAACACAATGTGGATCCAAATTCGCCCACCACGTTGTTCAGGCTGAAGGCCTCGTCGTCCACCACGTCCTAAAGTGCCCAACAGCCATGTCCATCCCCGGCATGAGCTGGCAGCCAGTGACCGCTACCCTGGAGTCCACGTACGTCAGATGCGACGAGCTTATTTATACGAGAACAAGGGAAAAGTTCTGTAACGGCTGCTTCTTTTCTAGCATGGGCGACATGGTCGTCGAGTTGCACTGAAGGCACGCTCTGACGACGTGCCGGAATTTTGCAGAGTTGTCCAAGAGGAGATACTACAGAAGGACCAAGTTCCATGGCGTCATCAAGGACTTGAAGACCTTGATGACGGTTATAATTATAACAGACCACACCAATCAACATGGCTATATCTCTAAGGAGTAGATCCCACAGGCACAGATAGAAGAGGAGCTCCCATCTAGGGAGAAGAATTTGCAGATGAAATTCACCCAGAGCTGAAGAACACTGGTCATCTCAAGTGACGTAGTCAACTTCCCTGAAGGTGCCGGCGTCCTCTCCATGGCCAAACACAAAAGGTTAACAAATTCTCCATCATGGTTGCCCCGACGCAGTGGTTGGACGGAAAGCACTCGATATATGGTGAGGCGAGTTTATGTGCATGGAGAAGATATGAATCTCATGCATCGTGGTCCTCAGAGCGTATCCAATGTGTGTGACTGTGAGTCGCATTGGCAAGGTTGAGACTGACGCTCCAGACCATCGACGACGTCAAGATCATTGATGAGAGAGTGGACTGATTCAGTGCTGTTGTCAGTGCGTTAACGTGACGTCTTACGGTGTCACCTCACGAGTACATCAAGATCCTACATTAGTAGTGGTTCTGAATTAGTTTTGGGGTGCTCATGAAGAATACAGAAGAATTTTTAGGGCTTGGCAAGGTGTCCTTTGTATAGAGTAGGAACACAGTCCAATCGTTCTAACGTCACACAAGCGTCCCTTAATTGCTAAATGTGATCATATCCTCTCCATTGATACTGTCCATGACATGGGAGGACAGAAAAGGGGGTCCTTAAAGTGACCCTTTGCAAAAATTATTTCGTGCTACCAGTCATGAATGACTACTTTGGCCAATAAAGTGTAGTGTGCGTGCAGTTCTAGGACAGTGACATCATGTGTTCCTACTTCCTTGAAGCATTGTGCAGCACAATTTGTGCTCCACCTTATGCGCACACACCATATTCGAGGGATGACATTCAGCAATTCCAGACGAGCCGGGCTCGAAAGGCCTTTTTGCCTGTCTCTGCTTCTGAACCCACTTGTGCAATTCTAACATTGCACGTTCTACTGCCCATCCTGAGACACCGGTAGAATATAGTGTCCAGTCCTGAGTCCTGATTCGTCTGTGCTAAGTGTGTGGCAACCCTGAGTAGATTCTTCTGATGTAGCACAAAACAAACACAAAGTAAACAAACCGTGGATTTAGAAGATGCTGCGCTCGCATGGGCTTCTACGAGGTGCAGATGTGCGACCGTGGGTTCGCCGCCTGCTGTGCTCGGCGGCGCCTCCGTCGGAGCGGCCCACGACGCCGTTGCACGACCTTCTCATCTACAGTTCAGACGTTCCGTCCATCTTCGACTCCACCATCAAGCGCAGCCAGATCAAGTTGATGCGTCAGAAGGAGCTCCAGATGCAGGAGGAGATTCAAAAGATGAGGGCGGCGCTGGAGAACAGGGAAGAGTCGAACCTGTCAGTGGCGGTGCCATTTATCTACGGGGGTAGCACTCTCCTGAGACAAGGCGTGGACACGGTGGAGCCTGAAGAGATAGTCGAGGTGACTGCGGACGAAGACGCAGCCGGCGTGAAGCAGTCACCAGTGTACCCGTTCGGGCTTTTTCGAGACCCCGGCGACATCAGTCGCACTCCGTTGTTGCCAACAGGTGAATTGACGGAAGGCGGAGATGACACAAGTAGGAAAAAGAGGGGGAGAGGTCGGGGCAGGAGGCGGACGCATGAAGAGGACCAAGGACGCCCAGATACGGAGGAGCCTCTGCAGCTGGAGAAGAGCTTGTCTAAGGACGAACTCTTTCGCTACGGTTCGTCGGATCCAACCATCCCGGCAAGCGAAGTTCCTTGCGGCGGCTGCGGCGCACTTCTGCACTGCAATGACCCCAAGATGCCTGGCTTTGTGCCGGTAGAAATGTTCGAGGACAAGTCCCCTGAAGCTCTGCGTCTCGTCTCGTGTCAGCGGTGTCACATCTTGCGCGAGTACAACGTCGCGCTCAAGGTGTCGGTGCCGCCCGACAAATACACAGACACCATTCGTCATCTTCACACCAAGCGGGCTTTGGTGCTGCTCATCGTCGATCTCCTCGACTTCCCCGGCTCCGTGTGGCCAGGTATCCTGGATCTGCTGGGCACGAACAAGAGGATCATCCTGGTTGGCAACAAAACGGACTTGCTGCCTCAAGACTCTCCGGATTACTTGAAACGAATCCACAAGTCAATGAGGGAGGTGTTCTTGGAGAAATGCAATAATGGTCTGATCACGCACGACCCCAACATGGTGAGCTCAGTGTTGGTGAGCGCGCGCACTGGATTCCACATTGAGAGGCTCATCGATATCATCTACTCCAGTTGGCATGAGGGTCGCCGTATTGTCGGCTCTGACATCTACTTGGTGGGCACTACAAATGTGGGCAAGAGCTCCATCTTCAACGCACTTTTGGAATCTGACCTTTGCAAAGTTAAAGCCATCGATCAAGTAGAGAAAGCCCTCACGTCGCCCATTCCTGGCACCACCCTCAACCTGCTCAAGTTTCCAGTGATGAGGCCGGATCCCAGCAGGCTGAACGAGAGACTAACGAGGGTAAAAAGGAGTATGAAAGAGTTCACTCAACGCGAGAGGGATCGGATAGAGCTGCTACGTAAACACCGCCATCGAAAGTATTCTGTGCTACGAGGACCTGTGGAGTTGACCTTCGCGTACCATCGGGACAAGCAACTTCCCCTGACAGGCGGGTCCCTGGCACTGGAAAGAAGAAACCCCCAAGTCACACTTCCCCAGAGACTGGATCCTACGGACCCCGATTTCGCGCATGGTCGCTGGTGTTACGATACCCCTGGTACAGTCTCTGAGGACCAAGTGATCCAACTGCTGACCCAGGACGAGGTGAACAAACTCATTCCCCATCTTCCGCTGCAGCCGAGAACGTTCACCTTCCGTAACGGCCAGAGCCTTTTCATCGGTGGGTTGGCGAGACTGGACTTGTTGGAAGGTCCGTTTGCTGTGCACCCCATGCTAGTGACTGTATTCTGCTCGGACGACCTTCCCATCAACATGGTGAGGACGGCGGACGCCGAAGAATTCTACCGAAAAGCGCTGGCTGCCGATTTCTTACGCGTGCCCAGGGGCGACCCGATCAGACTAAGGGACTTTCCACCGCTGGAGGGCAAGGATTTCGAGGTCGACAGTGTGGACTACGGTCAGAGTTCCTGTGACATCGTCTTCAGCTCTGCCGGCTGGGTGACGTGCAACACTGGCGTCGGACGGATGGCAGGAGTCAAAGCGTGGACTCCGGGCGGAAGAGGGCTTTACCTCAGAGATCCACCCTTCTTGCCCTTTGCCAGTCAGTTGAAGGGCAAGAGGATCGGTGGCACTCCTTCCTACAAACCACAGATATACATCCCGCGATATTAGTTGGAAGTGAGAATTATAGAGAGCAAAGTCATGTTTATGTTGCTTTCATGAAGGTATACCGCTTATCCAACAGTTCAGAAAATCTAGAGAGTGTAAAACTATCCATAACCAGAATTGACCAGTTACAGTGAACGTGAAGCTTGAAATCGCCATATTAGGTCTCCTCACATTACTCCAACAAAGTCCAGGTCGCCCAAGCAAAACTCAAGAACCCACCCATTTCTTGACACTCACTGTCTGAAGTCGAACACAAACGCCATCTTGGGAGTCACCGATATAGCCCGGGATATCTCTCCTCCGTACAGGGAGACTCTTGGGTACCTAGAGTGATGGCAGCACCACGTTGCTGGCATTTCTACACCGTAGACGGCCCTGATCGCCTCCAGTGAGTAGTTTGTCTGCGACGTCGTACAAATAGTCCCTGCTGGAGTAGAAGAACTTCCTCACCCTCTGCAGCTTCAGTCTCTTCAACCCTGTCCTTGACGCGGAGTCCGGCAGACTTTGGATGGGTCTGGCTTAATAGCTGCAGTCATCACCTGATATTTGCAACGTGTCGGGCCTGTGGATTAACAAGGCTGCATAAGTGACGGCATCTCATGTCCAAGAATCTCGTTCAACATGTTTCTCTCGTCACTGTTGCTCCATTGTTGGAGAAAAGATAGGGAACAAAAAAGGTGGCGTCAAGCAAGAAACGTCCATCTGAGCAAGGCCTTGACACGCTTTTGGATGTTGCGGCCCATGATGAGCCTCGGGCCCACCTACCCCAATCTGGCCCTCTGGTCATCAATGCCCTCGAGCTGCAACATCCAGAATCGGGCGTAAAGTGCTGCTTGCTCAGAGAGACGCGTATGACGATTTACACACGTTATTGGCACTTTACCTCACGCCCAAGTTGCTAGATTTGCCCACTAGGTAAACAAACAGGCGAGTAAACAAGCAATGCAATGTTAAATTGTTCGTATGTCCTTGGAGTTGGCTTGACATTCGAAGGTTTGACAGCCGAACGTGACTACGAAATCAGGTGAGCAAAGCAGACGACCACACAAGAAGACTCCTTCTCCCAGGACGCGTGACCGGCGGTGCAGAACCAGCCCATGATGATCATTGTGACGTATCCACACGCAGAGACCAAGGCAAGTTGGTCTCCTTAACGTTAAGTCAACAACTCTTTTGGCGGCAGTTGTGTCACGCCCCATTACTTTTTGTCAACGTTCGTAGTCACTTTTGACCTGCGCGAATCTGGAAAGACTTTTCTTTTTTTTACTTTTTTGCGGTCTGCGACCTTTCCTTTTCGCCTGCCTTCTTCAGTTAACGTGTTCAGCTCGATCGCATCGTCGTTCCTTTCTCTCGTGTCCTCCTCTTTTAGAAAGCCGCCTCCTCGTGTTCCCCCCTCTTCTGGGAGAGGCCAGACGTGTTTTGAATTCGGAGTAGGCTCAAACGATCTCTTCAGGACTTGAGCATAGGGAAAACAGGACGTAAATCAAAGTTGTGCCTCTCCAGAAGCGCGTACGAGTGGCGCGGGGGCGTCGGGACCGAGGTAAGACCTGAGCGTGGACGTGGACCAGGTGACTCAGCTGTTGAACGAGCGGCAACACTTGGCACCGGTGGTGGCCGCGCTAATGGTTCCGCCGTGCCAAAGGCGCGCGTCGTCGTCGTAATTTCTAATGAGTCCTGATCACCTTGGAACGTTGCCAGCCTGAGTAGAAATTGCCGAAACTTCAACCTTGTATAAACAGACGAAGACTTAGGTTTCGAGGACGCACAAGAGCTACACTCTGGTGCTGACCGATTGTTCTTTTGGCCAGGAAAAAAAAGTTGCCTCGGGCCAATCTTGTCTTTGAGCCTCAATGCCGCAAAGGACACGAGCAAAGGCCAGAGTGGAGGACGCAGCATTAAATTTGGCCTTTATGAATTATTGAAGTCTTGCAGTTCCGTGGAGGTTTGAAAAGATTTCGCACCCTTGGCTGACAAATTCCCCGCCGAGAGCGGGGGAATTCCCGAGACAAAGGCCGTCTCTCCCTCCTCCACTCTCAAGTGTGGCATGCAGAATGAGAACGCGACAAACTTCTCCGTCACTTCCTGCCTCTTCTTCCATTGTCTCCGCAGATCGTCTAATCTCGCACTCTTGTGTGTCTCCGTCCTGAGGCCGGATGGGTGGACGAGTGCGTCTCCAGCAAGAACTTGCACGGCTGCCTTAAGACTCGTGTACGTGCAAGTGTGCGCATATGCAATTCCCTCTCTCCGCCGTCATTTTTCATCAGACTTGATCTTGTCCAGAGGAGCTGGGTAAAGTATGGGCAGCCCTATCTTCTCTCCTTTCCGCCCATCATCATTCTCTCTTTTCTCACACTATCAAAGTTTTGCTCCACTTTTTCTTCTGGATGGGGAAAATGGGGGTCGGTCAGATCGGCGGGCTTTCCCCCACTTTCCCCTGCTTCCCCTCAACCCTCGGGAAAATGGGTCCGCATTGCTGTCGCCTTGGATAATGGAGAAAGTAGCATTTGCAGCTCTATCAGCCGAGGAGAGAACAGCAACAGTTACAGCGGCACCTTCATCTGGGAGGCCGGGAACGGCCAGGTCTGTCCCTAAGTCACTTCCGCGGGGTCGAATGGGCACAGTGCGCAATGGGTCCCTCACATGACGTAACATTGGGTGCAGAACTCCCACGTTTGGGCTGCCCGCCCACTGCCACACTCAAGTGCTCCAGAGGCTGGAATATGGACTTTTGGAGGGAGTCAAAGTGGGACGTGGGAAAAGTACACGGCATCTACAACCACACCGACGTGGAGACCCCACACTCGAGGTCCACGGACCCGAGCATTTCAGACCCTGCTCCCATGGTAGTGTCGAATGTAAGGGCAGTTTTGTTCTTCTTCACCAAACCTTGAGCAAGTTCATACGACTTGATTTCAGCTAATGGCATCAACCTAACAGCCCTGTCCTAAAGCGAAAATTCCGGCTTTCCACCTTGTAGTCCCAAGATGGGCAGTGAAACAATGTTCAACTTGTGCCCTCAATGTTGCTGCCCAGACTCTGAGCTGCTCATTCCGTACAAGCTGAGTCTGGAGCAGAGTGCATCAATGACTTACGGCAACCAGGATCTCTGGGGTGAGGCTGCAAAGCCGACTACCACTGATGTGCTACGAGTCTCTGCTCCGTCTCCAGTGGTATGAGTTATTGAACTGATCTGGGCGCCATTGGCTATGAGGGATGTGCAATTCCCGTCGAATCTCTCTCTGCTCGAGGTTTTGGCGCTCTCTCGGTCTCTTTCCTGGCTCGGAAAGCCCTCTTGGTCCTGCTGCCTTCCAATAGAGTGTGAGAATGCGGTGAGAGAGAGAAGAGGGGGAAGATCTTATCCCAGGCGAGGGTCAACAGAGCCGTTGATGAAGACAACCTCGAAGGAGTTGCCAGTCAGGGCTCGCTCGCCGGAGTGGGAGACAGAGTCCTTTGTCGCAGTGGGAACCCTCAAAAAAGGGGTAAGAAGCAGACTCGTAATTGATCCGTCCTCGCCACTCATCAGGAGACTCAATTGTCTCTGGGCTTTCTCTCATTTGTGTCTGCTGTTCCATCGACACTATAAATCCTCCACTTGTCCCCATTGCCGTCAAGCCCATTAGGTGCTGCATTAGCAGCAAAGGGGACCAATATCATGTTGACTTGAACCTGCTGTGCGTCAGGACGCTCACCGCCATGTGGAACAACCTGCTGCTTTTGGCGGCGCTCTTGCCGCTCCTCAGTGGACGTGAACAACAGGATGTGTCAGGCGTGCCGGACAACGAAATCACCGCCATTGACACGGATGCTCTTCAATTCGCTCACATCAAGGTGGGAAGCAAATGGGGGATCCACACCAAATTGTACACTGTTGGGGCAATTTCGGTCCACTTTGCACTGTTTTTGAGGGGGGATGACTTAACTGTGGCCATTTATGCATACGTAGTTAACACCTTTAACTGTCAATCGTTAAAACTGTTGACGTCAACTTGGTCTGATCACCTGATCTGAGTGTACGAGTTCATGTGGACCCTCCAGGACTTGACTTCATGAGCTTAGAACTGGCAGTCAGTTGCTACCCACTGTCCTCAGATATCTGTATTGAGCCACCGGGTATTCCGATTCGCCTTCAACCCACGCTTGTTCCTGTGGGAAAATGGTAACCCGGGCGGCGGCCCCGACAGGCCCACCTACCGTTACAGGCCCATCGGCAAAAACGCCGTGGCGTCACTGCCGTCGTGGATCAAGTACAAGTACAGCGAGAGACATAAAGCGGGTAAGACTTCATTGCGCTCGGCCTTTTTTTTGTGAGTCAGGCGTTTTTCTCTCCTTAGGTTTCTTGTATGGCGTTCCTCCAGAGCTGGACGAGGTCTTGGAAATTGACGTGGTCGCCTACAACTTGCTCACCTATGAATCGGGGCTGCTCAGGCTCACCATCAACGTGTCCCACTCGGAGGAGGAACAGGTGAGTCACGTCAGTGGCATCGAGCACGCCTCTCCATGTCTGTATGCGCAAAACAGGCCGCCTTTGCTGTGAAACTCAAGATTGACAACCTGAACCTGGAAGATATTTTCGACTTACATCGGCTGAAGAATCTCATGAGTCTGTTCAAGGATCGCCTATGGACGGAGTCGGATCAAGACCTGCATTTGGTGAGGAATCTTGGATCTGACGTTCAGCTAAAACTGTGCTCAAGCGGAATCTACCTGTACATGTGCCAGACTTTTGTGGCATCCGCCCTGGACGTGGGCTACCGCCGTCCGTTGATGCCCTCGCCCAAAGATGGCGTCGTCCTTCACCTGGGCTCCTCCGCCAACTTCTCCTCGGACCTGCTGGACCTGGATCGAGAGACTTCCCCACTCAGAAAGTTCGAGCCAGCCTGTCCCAGAGACTTTAAGCGGACATCGGTGGAGCGACACTTTAGAGCCAAGGGCTTTGGCATGGACTGGTGCGAGTTCAGGCTGCTCACTCTTAGAGAGGATGGAGTCTACAGGTATGGATTTGTTCTCCCAATCGTGGCGTCATTGCTGACCACGCAGTTTCTCTGGCTTTGCCACTCAACAGGCAACTTGGTGAGGAGGATCCGCCCCCTCCTCCGCCATCCAAGAAAAAGTACTTCTTCAGCAAAGGCGTCAGCGGCAACTTCGCCAGCCTGAATATTTCCTCTCTCCTTGCCAATGGACCAAAGGAAGACCCTTTGCCCTCCAGGGATTTCGCTGCCGATTACGCCCTAATTTTGGGTATCTCTGCCTCAGTCTTCGTGGCGCTTGCCTCCTTGGCGCTTCTGGCATTTTGCGCCAGCGCAACCGGTCGCGGAGAATGGGTGGGATTCCACGAATCGCTCTTTCTCGTGCTGAAAGACTGCGTCACCTGCTGCTCCGTCACCTCGGCCAACGACGAGAAGACAAAGGAATTGGCGTTGGCGCAGTACGAGGTGTCGGCGCGCCAGAGTCGGGCATCTTCTGTGCAGCGACAGACGGATACTCTGAGAAGGCTGGCGCAGCAGCAGAGAGACGTCACTATCAATCTGAAGCAGCAAGGCCAGCAGCAGGACACGTCGTTGAACATGTTGGGCATGTCTTACGACGCGTCTCCAGCGGATCCGGTGCGAATCATCAGGAATCTGAACTACGCCGAGGACGGCCACGACGTAGACGTAGAAGACGACGATGAGGTTGACGAGTTTGCGATTGGTGGACCCGTGATTCTACTGTCAGACGACGGTTCTGATGAAGCTACCAGAGGATCCGTGTCCCCGACGGCATTGCAACAGGAGCAGCAACAGCGCCCGCCTCAAGCGGGGTTCGAACCAGATCCGTTGGGTTCACTAGCCCGGCCGGTGCCACCTCCCTACTTCGAAAGGTGGCTTGACCACTACGAAAAGGACGGCAACGTGGAAAGGGCGTACTTGGTGTGAAACGACTGGATGTATTGCAGTGCTGACCGATTGAGACATGATCAAGCAGCTCATTGATGACAAGAGACATTCTGGAGTTGGGAAGGGCGACCTGCTCTTCACTGTCACGTTTCCTCTGTAGAGTAGGACGCAATTATCATTGACTTTTCCTCCCTCATCACTGTTGACCCTGTGCAGGTAGACCAACCATTAAGTAAGTACTGGGGTGAATCTCAGTGCGAGTTTGGTCTGCGTAGAGCAGAAATGTATGGACTTTCACCGGGGGGGAATTAATTGTACTTGAGGTTTATTGGAGTCCTGCACGCATTGACAGCTGCAGTTACAAGTGAGATTTCAAGTTGGTTAGGTTTGCTACAACCTTTTTTTTACACTGCAGTGGATTCTTCTTTAAGATCCTTCGCTATGAGGTCACAAAAGTTCAAGCAGTCCTCACTGGATGAAGTCTTTAGAATGAATTATGATGCTTCACTTAACAAACCCCATTTCTGGCCAACTATAGTTCTCAAGCAAAGGCAGTGCGAGCTTACCACGAGTCCTTGTAACAGCAGTCCACTTTCATTACTCGCTGCGAGACGAGCATTGAAAGTACTGCAGTACAAGTACTGGTGAAATCTTCCTCAGCAATAAACAGTACTTTTTCAAGGAAAGAAAATGCGAAGTTTTCTGACTGAAAGTTGAACATGAGGTGAGCAACCAGATCACTTTCTTGCTTCTAATCCTTTCTCATTTTTAAGTACTTTTCTATCACTGCCAGATAAGCCCACGCTAGTGAGATCACAATGCTAAGAAATCTTTTCAGACTTTATAAAGCAGAAAGTAGATGTCTCAAACAATTACGCGGAAACCGTCATGGCAGGAAAGACTCCAAAACTGAAATGCAAATCTTTTCGTACGTCGACAATGCATGGAAGTAACAAGAAGTTCTTGACGACAACGGCATGAATGGTGGATGATATGCTGCAAGACTCCTTTGAAGCGCTGTTTTTTGCTCATCTCAACGAGGAAATATCGCGATGAGGAGCTTTCACCCTACATGGAATACAAACTTCATTTACCGGATATGCAGCAATGTACAGTAACAGCTTTATGTCAAGCACAGAATAAAAAGGAATTCAATCTGAGTAGTCTTCTGAAGCAAGTACAACTACCGAAAGTGCGGTAACTACTAACTACTGTAAGTGCTTTTGCACAGCACCTGTGCATGGCTAGGCAAGTTTTAGCCTTTACTACAGCAATCTGGCCCTTCAAAATGAAGGCAAAGAAAAGCATCTGCTCTCCGACTGTTCTGGCTTGGACTTATTGGTCATCTGTAGTGCTGACATGACTCCGGGCACCCATGAGCCTCCCAGGGCGGAGGGGAAATATCCCGGGCTACATTAGTGACTCTCAAGATGGTGCTTGCGTTTAAGTTAAGACAGTGAGTGTCAAGAAATGGGTGGGTTTTTTTAGTTCTGCTTGGGCGACCTGGACTTTGTTGGAGTAGTGTGAGAAGACCTAGTATGGCGATTTCAAGCTTCAGGTTCACTGTAACTAGACAGTTCTGGTTGTGGATAGTTCTACACTCTCAAGATTGGCGGGGCTGTAGCAAGTCCCAGTGTTGCGGACGTCGACAGGCACGCCGATAGAGAGCAAGGGAATTGCGGCCTGCCAAAGGTGCATGGAGCCAGGGTAGTTGCATCCTGCCACACCCTCATGGTGCAGTCACTGGTACATTGCGCGATATGGTCAGAAACTTAATTTGTTCCTACACTTGGTTGCAATACAGTTCTTCGAAGACTCATTCAAGTTTACACCTGCGTCCTGCACTACTGAGGCAGGGGAGAGGGGTTGAAACTGGACTAGTGTCAGTTCGGCCGGGATGTCAACTCCACCAGGGAAGTGAAGGAGACATTGTACTTGCACGAATCTTGGTGCTCGTGAGAAGAAGGTACCTGACTGTAGACAGGTGAGTCTGAGCAGTGCTTCTCTGCACCGACAGCGAGGGGGGAGAAGGTGAGAAGAGACTGTGCAGCGGGGCAAGTTGGGGCACAGGTTAGCATCTGCATCGTGCTGGAGCTTCTCCTTCTTCTTCTTTGTCATTTACTCGTGGAAGCAGAAACACCCTCACAACTTGGAGCAGGAGTGACCCCGAGGTACTTTCCACGCGCGCGCATCGCGCTTTTCCTGAAAGGTCCAGTACCAGCCGGCGAAAATGGACCAGTAGAAAGCAGCTGAAGGAGTTGCTTCAAGGACCCGGCGGTCGCAGAGGACGTCGTCGATGCGGCGTAAAAAAAAGTGCATCTCCATCTGGGGCACTCTCAGACACATTGACGGGTTGAAGTACTTTCCGGGTGGATCCCAACTTCCTGGACAGATTTTCGTTGTTGCCAATTTTGAAGGCTGTTCGGCGTCGGGCGCGCTTTCAGCGAGGCTCTCATGTGGCAATTCTGTCTCTCTCAGCCACTGAAATAAACAGACTGGAAGCCGGATCGCCTTCCCGCCTGTGTCCCGCCCAGCCCAGAGGGTCAGCTGTGCATTTGGTGTAAGTGCCCAACCTGGCTTTACTGATGTAGCATTGGAATGGAACAAAAACTATTTCACAGCCATGAGTATTTGTATGTTTGTATAAGCATTGAACAGTAACAGTGCCTATGTTTTCGTAAGTGTTTGACTGTATCAAATGATTAACTGACTACTGGTGTTGACACAAGATGAGCTTTTCCAGCAAACTTTTTTCCCTTAAACAGACGGCGTCTGTCATGACTTTTCCATGGTGATGGAAGCAAACCTTTGCATAG
>JAAUXU010002446.1_pt1 | contig 47097 bp, 52 predicted proteins | sample 7278151 | NCBI WGS metagenome assembly JAAUXU01 (sample SAMN14350113, study PRJNA611818) | marine sediment metagenome | isolation source: surface marine sediment (1.8m) | place: French Polynesia: Moorea | collected 2018-08
ATAAGATAGAGCAAAAAGCTCAACATGAAGCATAGAACACGGAACTTAAACTACACGATGATGATAGAGATGACGATAGAAATAACAGAGAACATTAACCATTTCACTCTCTCTACACATGTGCGTATGCGCGCACATTTATGATCAAATATTGAAAGACGTGATAGCACCCAAGAAATATCAGCCATGTTGTAATCATGAAGTAGGCACAATGCTTTGGGTCTGTGTTTGTTGCATTCGTAAGAATTTAGAAATGTTAATAAAACACATCTCAGTTGTACTTGCTTTTTGATATGCCAAGATGGGAAAGCACATTCAGCCTCTCATCCATTTTTGAGAAGACTTCGTCGACAATCCTGGTCAGGTTGTCCTTGATCTCCTTGATGATGCTGTCCATGACAGTTCTATCCAAGGCTTTGGCATCCCTGCTGATGGCTGAAGAATCGTGGTGCCTGTCAAGCACGGCTAAAGACACAACGAAGTAGATGACGACTGCACAGGCCAGTACCAGGATCCCCACGCCCAACATTTGTGTCATTCGTTTTGATTTGACGCGTTTGATCCACGGATCGACGTTCGACTTCATCGCGCTCATCCCTCCTCTGTCTCCACGTCCAGGGGCTCCCTCGTCCAGGGGCTGCGTGGATGCTGTCAATGTGTAAAAAAGACGCATAAATAAGGAGGGACATGGAGAGGGTGTTGTTATTGTGTGGAGGAGAAAGTAGAAGAGTCCTTGTCAGACGTCGCCAATGACCGTCATGTCCTTGTCAAGGTCAACACTACCTGTGTGTGCATTCATCATTCAAAGATGTGATAATATCACAAGCATCTCCTGGGTGTTGAAGACGCTCTTCTCGGTCAAGATGTACTCGTGAGCCAAGAGGAAAAGGTCCGGCAATGCCTCGGCCAGCAATGCACTACACTTCCAGGATCCCCCCAGGTCAGAGCAATAAAGACTTCGGGGACGGCAGTAAGTGGCTTCCTCGTTGCCAAGCAAGCAACTTCATCGCGTCCATGGAGTGGAGGCCAATGCCGAGCAGCCTCTAGAGGTGGGCCAACTGTGCGGAGAAGCCTCCGCGGGGAAAGTTCCACGGTTGAGCAAAAAAGGCCCACGATTCAGGCCTCCCCTTTGGGGCCTTGCCTGATTTGACTTTTTATCTTTTCTGCTCACAGGAGAATCAGACGGGCGAACAGCACCGTCCTCTTGTGCCTCTGGAAAGAGTCGGAGTCCCGGATGCCCCCGGGGCATCCTTCAGTTCAAGGTCTCAGACCGGACCCGACACCTCTGGTGTGGACGAGGACCTCTGAAGCCTGACCTGTGCAAGTGGAATCATGAACTGCTGAACAGCAGCTCCTCCTCAACGGGCGGCGGACTCCAGTACAAGTTGGACGAGGTTCTACAGTGTGTCCCGGAGGGATTTGCAAAGAAGGTGTTATGTAATCAAGACCTGTCTAACCACCAAAGGTTTTCCGTGATCTCAAAGCCCATCTAATTTTCGCCATTTATGATCTACAGGACTGGTTTCACAGTTTATTAACATGTACGTGTGATAGTTAGTATAATCATTAATTTGGTCTATCAAGTTCGTCATCAGGAGGGAATCGACTAAATCGGAGTTGCATTAAATGAACCTAAATCAGGTTTCCCGGTCAATAACAATGTGCAATGCCACATTTGCAGTGTTACTGTGACATACAAGTTATTATTTCTTCCTTCTCTGATGAAAAAGCACTTATTTTTTATTTCTTGCCCTCTGAGACTTTCCGTACACAGATGCCTGCTTGAAGCCTCAACAATGTTGGCCTTAGCAGCTACACTCAGTGTGTTGTGCCCTTTTTGCAGGAGGAGCCATGGTGATGGCTTTGGCAAAAGATAAAAAAAGTGCATAGACATGCACGAAAAGTGCAGATGAACAAGTTTTTTTCTTCCGTGCCACTTTTAATGAATCCTCAGGCAAAACATTAGCTGGGCTAGATTGAATGAATCATGCTAGATAGGTCTTATGCAAAAAGCATCTGGATAGGGTCCAAAGACTGGGGATGCTTGTTATGACACATGTACGCTGCTCAATTCCCACAGCTGAACTGGAGGCTGTCCTGGATGTGATGCCGCTCTATATGTACGCACAATGCACAGCAGTGAGGGTGGTACTGAGGGTCCGGAGCAGGAACCAGAGCAGCTGGGATGGTATAGGCTGCGGTCACCTCAGAGATCATCTTTTGGGGGGAGATAAAATCCTGAAGGGGGTGGAAATTAAGGGAGACCACACAGAAAAAAGAGAGATAAAGAACCTCTTTTATGACAGGTGGAAGGTGAGATGAACTCGCCTCTCAACATGTCACCAGACCAAGTTCTGGTTGGAGGACCGTGGTAGCCTGGGTGATGTCCTGGCTTGCCTGGCTTGTCTGACCCTTGGCCTGGCTTTGCAGGCCATAACAGGGCACAATTACCTCAATTGTCACCATAATATAACAGGTAATATCTCCAAGCAAATCTGTTGATTTTGCCAGGAGAAACATGAGGAGTTTATTCACCTCATGTGCGAGTGCCCTGCACTTGCCAGGGTGCGCCTGGATACCATCCAGGGGCACCAGCTTAATAGACAATCTCTTGACCTATATGGACTTCCCAGGCTCACAAAAGTGGACCACATTGGCAAGGCCATGGAAAGGAGGGCAGAACAAGTTAAGTTCACTGGTGGACTCATTACACCAGGCCTAAATGTCCATTGAGCACTTAGATGTTTGCCACAAACTGGAGAAGGAAAGGGTCCAATCCTGGGTTACTCCTATTCTCTCGTTGGGACATCCATTCCCCTTGAGAGACCCCTTTAACAAACAAACAAACAAGGTCTTATGCAGTAAACATAGAGTAGGGAACAACGGGAGTGAGGAACAATGGGAACTCCCATTGAGCATTTCTCTGTTGAGGAATAAACATTTCAATGAAGGAATACTTTAGTACAGTAAATCTTCTAAGTGACTCAACCTTTCAATTGAACTTGAAGGGACTTGATTCAAACAGTCAGGGTTCACTAAAGAAAACTTTGTCGAAACCTCGTGGTCTTATTGAAGTTGCATTCAGGGTGTTGCTTAGTGTCTTAACTTACCCAAGTTGGCCTCGTCGAAGTCGTTTGACCGCAACAGACGCCCGGCCGAGGGAGTCCCCGACCAACTATCGGGTTCTGCACCAGTGTCACCGTTGGTAGGACCGCCGAAGTCCACCAGAGGTACTTGACCCTTGTGGACCTCTTCGCGCGTGTCGTCGCCGGCCGTGCCCCAAAGGTCCTGCATGGCGAGGGACTGAGCTGGGTCCGACTCTGGAGAGTCCAAGTGTGTCAGTCTGGAAATCGAACTACAGGGTGACTCGCAGAGCCGCGGAATTGGGCTCTCACTCCCTGTTAGTGGATTCAATATGGGAGCACATTCAAAACTGTGACCATCACACAATCGTCGAGTTTGGCGAATCTCACGGTACAGTGGATTTCCGCTTAGATGAATAAATGAAATTCCTGCATTGTTTTAGATGCAGTGGACCGCGGATGTGACGAACACTTTGGTCGTCACATCCAGCGATCAAGGCAAACAGTGATGGTGACATTCGTCGTCCACTGTACGAGCAATTATTTCTGGCTCGACTACAACGGAAGTGACGTTGGACGCAACAATAACTTCGGAATAGCCGAATGACTTCACAGGGTTATCAGAAAGTCTTGAGACTTCTTAGCTTCTACCTCGACTGTGCATTTACTCATGACTATTATTTAATTTGGCACCTCATTGATCCTCATCAAAACCGCAAAGTTAAAACCAAATTGTAAAACCATGGTAAATCTAGCCATTAGATAAATAACTATAGCCATCTTAGATCTCCATCCCATCAGTTTTGCACTGTGGTCCATGCTTGAGCCAAAGTCACCACACTGAAATTGGAATGATCTGAAGACTACCCTCATGAAGAAGTGGGTCAGCAATTCCATGGACCGTGCCAGCAGTGCAGTCGTTCGTGGCTGCCTCGAACATGTCATTTTGAATGATTTTTTTTTCGGAAAATTGCAGTGCCTGGTTATTGCTAAAAGAAAATTTAAGTAATCTAATAAAGTAGGTAATTAATAATTATGGCCAAAATAGGATGTCATGGGGCTTTCTGATAGTCTTGTAGAGGTGGATAAAACACTGTGCTTAAGCACTGCGGAGTCTGCTTCAGCTAGAGATAGGCATTTCAAAGAGTCTGCAATTATTGTAGTTTTTTAAGTGAAACATGTCTTTTTGTTTAAGGCAAAAGTATTTGTTCGATTACTTGCACCTTTGGGAAAAATTGTTCAAGCAACCAAATGTCTCACAACTCATGGAACATTTTTTTTTGCATCGTGTCCTAGCATAAGCAGAATCCTCACATTCATTGCGTCACACAAGAGGAAATTCCCTTGCGATTCTGCCTTTGTCTCACTTAAGCGTGCGATCTTTGGCGAAAATCGCACAAAAACTACCTTGTTGGCATAAGTGGCTGATTCGTCTCCGAAGTCTCCATCAGCTCGTCGGATGATTGCTGCTGAATAAAGACTGATGCGTCTGACACTGAAGCAGAACCAGCGCCCGGCTTAGACACACGGAGCGCTCCGGCCAGGCCAGCCAAGCGATAAGAGCAAGTGAGCACAAAGAACTCCTGCCTTGATTAGCAAGTCCGTCCGAGTCATACCGACACAAGCAAACTCCAGATAGAACTGCAAAAAGAAGAGGAAAATCTCTCTTATCGGAGAAACTTACAGGAAACCATCCTGTATATGGTGTAAATGTTATAAACTGAATCCCTTTCATCACGTGCACGATGGAATTCGCAATCACTTATTAGCAATGTGATGCATGATCGTTTTTTGGCTCAGTCGAGTTAACCTCTCTGAGACCTCGATTGTCCAAACGAGGAAAATATGAGGCCGAGGACAAATTCAGAAAATGAGGAACATGGCAACAGCTGTGGCTTTGCCTGGGTGTGTCACTCCAGCCGTGTCTGCCATCTGTATCTCTGTATTGTGGCATTCAATTTTCCGAGTGTTTCTACCAGGCGATTTGACGTGTCCGAGGCTCCCGAGGACAATATGAGGCCGAGGACAAATCAAATCGCCGAGGAAAACAAGCAAATAAATGTTATTTGAAATCTCTCCCCCCGTGCTCCACCCCTGACTGATCCACTACAGCAGACCAAAATGTTTTAAGCTCACATAGTTAGCAACAGAGGGGGGGGGGGAAGGGTGTCAGTCCCCAGTGCGCAAATAACTTTCAAAGCGGACAGTGCTTCAAGCTTCCACCTTCAACTTCCACCACAGAACGTATCATCAAAGGACTGTTCTCGCCTGCCAAGGTCGAGAAGCCCTCTGAACACAGAGTAGATTAGGTCTCGGAGTCACAGTATTGACTTGGCATCTATATGAAATTGAAATCTAAAGAATTGCACTATAAGTTACCAATGCCTATGACAGCGTTAGTGTCGCAGGTTTGCCTCACCTTAGCTAAGGCCCAGTGACATAAATCTATCGTGGGTGTCAAATGTGGGGCACCTGGTCTTTCTGTCTGGCCTCACTCACCTTATATCCCTCACGAAATCGAGTCGGGCCTATATGGTTACGCATTTTGCGTCTTTAATTTGTAATTTCATGCTCGACTTTCGGTATACCGTTATTTCGCCAGTGTCAGAGTGTTGAATCACAATATGTCCCTGAAGAGCGGGACAAATGGTGCAAGATTATGTCCCTCCAGAGAGTTAATACATGATGAAGTATTCCGAAACTTCCGTGCGTTAATGTAGATGAAAACACATCTTCTGAAAACTGGGGTACGAAGTAGCCAATGCTTTAAGGAGAATTGGACGCAGTTCCCAACTCCTGGCACAGAATTCCCCTGTACTGTTCAGTGTTGCCAGGGAACAGCGGCTGAAGAACAAGTGGTCAAGGATTGCTATCCTGTCGACTCTATTCCATTAGCAGTTAACTAGAGAAATGGAAACATAACTCCATTGATCCAGATTGACAGTTGCCAACCTATGAGCAGGCATCTCCTGCCCAATTGACCCACTGATGGCACCCATCCATTCTAAACATTTGTGCCCTAGACACAGTTCCTTGTCTATATGCATGATGGAGGAATGTGTCCAAGGCAACAACTTCTCTGACAAAGTTTCTTGTCAATATTTGCAACTTTGTGCCCCCGTCTAAAACTACGTTAAGGGAACTGAATTGCGACCTACGTTGCAGACGGATGCTCAGCTACGTGGAGGACAAGAGCACCAGAGAAGTCTTCACCAAGTCTCTAGAGCTGGAGATAATTTCCCATCTTGTAGCGTGTGCGTAAAACCAGCACGTGTTTCATGGATATCGTCATCTCATGATTAAAAAGATTTAAACAGCGTCTCTAGTCTTCCATACACTTGAGCAACAGTGTGTCTATCGAGGGGTTGGCGCTCCCACCGCTGCACTCGTCGTCCCCATACTTGGTCAACAGGCACTTCTCTTCATGGGCCTTTGCTTAGAAGGGTTTGACGTGGATTTTGACGCCGAAATTTTCATTGAAGACAGCATTGGCAGAAGAGTAGGGTCCCGAGGGATGAGAGAGGATTCCCCAGATCATGGAGTTTCCTACGTAAAAAGCAACAAAACTTGAGCAAACTCGATCACGGTGCGAAGAGCACAGAAAACAAGGAGTGCACGGACGGGACCAAGGGAGCAGGCGGCGCGGGGTGCACAGACGGCATAGAGCGCCGGGTCTGGGGGCAAATGGGACAGATCAGTCAGCTACTCCCAAATAGATATAAGAGTGCTATATGTCTGTAGATATTAGTTTGGTCTCCAAACAACCCGAGCGAAGCCGGGCACAGACTGTTTTTAACACCTCCCCTGAAAATCTAAGCCTATTCAGACAGGTCTGAAAACATTTCCTTGAGCTCGGTCTATATTTGTGAGTGATTACATGACCAAAGCGCACAGTTATTATTTAATATATCGAGTTCTGTATCTCATTTTCTGAAGAACTTCTGAGGCCTAAGTAAAAAGTCTTCCTGTTAATAGTTCTTGGCATTCAACAACACAATGGAGGTTGCGAGTGCAACAGTTGGACGCAAGACCGTGACTGCAGTGGACATGGACTTTTTGCTCCACCTGCAGGGATGCCAGGTGTGCTAGCATTAGGTGGACTCTGTCCCAACTTTTTGATAAATTTCCTGCGAAATAGAAGGAAGCTCACACTTAGCAAAGGTCATGTATTCAGCTTTCATATGTGGCCAAAGCGGCAAAATTTCTACTACAATTAACAAAACTGCAACATTATGGCCGAACTTATTGCATGTCTCCCAGCCGGTGAGATTCCTTCTGCCATCAGTCAACCGGAATTTTGGAAAAATAACAGCTGATGATATGTCTCTGAAGTATTATTAATGCCAGCACAAAAGCGCTCTCTTCGCTCCAAATGTATGTGATAATGTGTGTGCAGTTACTACATACTCAGCTGCAATATGTATGCAAATGTGACCAATGCATGGATGTAGAGGGACGCAGAGAGTAGTTTCTGCTTCTACTGACAGACAGACAGACAGACAAACGAACAGACCGAACCTCCACTTTAATACAACGATTGTTTTCCGATGCCTCTCGTGATTCATGAAATACATCTTCATGAAATATCTACATCTAATTCCGGCACCACCCTGTATCTTGGGCTTTCAACCCCTACCCTTGTGGTCAGCCTCAGTAATTTAGGATGTTGCTGATTGCTCGGTGGACCCAAGGGAGTCCGACTGCCATTTTGTGACATGACTAAGCCACCAGATATGATGGAGAAGAACATGGGACTGATTCTCAGTAAGGATAGGAGAGATGTTGATATCTCTGTTAGGAGGTCCAATCCCCCACTGGCAAATGAGAGAACTGTAGATGAGAGAAGAAATTTCCTGAGACATTTTGCCCTACCTGACAACACAACATTACAACCTGTCCGCAGAGGACTTTTTCAACATTTCTGTATATATTGTCTGCATGCTATACTTCATTTAAGGTTCACCAATGGACTTGACTTTTCTGTATTTTCACATGACCCCGCAGAAGGTCAAGTGTTACCAGGTGCCCTTAAATACTTGTTCGTTATCAAAGGGAGCATGTGCACTTCCTTGAGGATTCACCACACTCACATGGCATTCAATAACAATTACCCAATGTACCAATCTCAAGATATGAACAATATTCCTTCAAGCCGAGGGAAAGATATGACTCATGCGTACAAACAATTGTTTTCATTGTGTGAAATAAGGCCAAATTTACACTTGGAGGTACTAGATACTCATAAAAGTTAATATTATTGAGTTTGCAAAGTTATCCGTGTGCTTTTAGGTGTGCTCTGCTTATCAGACCAATATTCTGACCGCCTGAAGCTGCTTTATTAATTATTATATTAATGGAAGATCAACTGAGAGAACGATTGAATACGGCCATGAATATCCACACACAGAGCACTTAGAACACTCAGAGGGGTCTGAAAACTGTAGTAATGTTAGATCTAGGTCTTAAAATTAGTATGTATGTGTGTGTGTGTGTGTGTGTGTGTGTGTGTGTGTGTGCGTTATTCATACTTTTGCATCGATACCCTGTATATGTACACGCGGCATAATCGATACGACTACAGTTGAGGCACTTGAAGCACACGTTCCTGAAGGTGAATTTCTGCTGGTTCGACGCGACTCTGATTGCGGATTGATCAGCACGACTGCAGCAGGTCCACGAAGGCCTTCGAGCCGTCGTGTCTGCCGGAGTCGCCGGAGCTTCCCCGGGCTGGGTGGGCTTGGAGGGAATAAGTTGGCATTTTTTTTTGCCAGTGGCTTCCAGCGCTTCTGAACAAGCCTAAGACCTAACACAGACACCACACGTGCGCGTGTAGGGAAATGCGAGCACGTAGGTCTCTTCTACCTTTAAAGAACAGCATTTCTTTATACACGGCGAAAAAAGATTAATATGTCGAGTCAGGAGGAAGAAAACTGATCAGATCTTGGTAGTCCCATTAAAAAGTTCGTTATGTCATTAAGCCCCTTCCAAAGGAACTCACTGATAACAACTCTCTTTTGAATGGCCAAAGACGCGTGCCTGACACATGAAAGAGGAAGGGAAAGGAGTAGAGACAAACTGCGTGGACCTTAAGGGGGGGGGGAAGTTATTTATACAGGGGGGGGGGGGGAAACAGAGCAACAATCGTGGACAAAGGAAATTTTAAGTGATCGTTTCCAAGAGATAAAGAAATATTGGAGGAGGAAGAAGATCCAGAGTCAGGTGTGAAGCGGAGAAGCAGAGAGGAAGAGTCAAAGGTCCATAAACACATCCTGCACAGTCGGACTGAGGAGGAGTCGGGCGAAATGGCCACGTCCGCACTTTTTGCAAGTATCAATTTTCTTTTTGCGAATTTTCAACTGGCGAGGGAAGACGTCCACTGCTGCACTGCACGTTGGTGCCACATTAGGAGTTGCGCCGCAAGATGGCGCTAATTGAGGAAACGATCAATGCGGTCAGCATTTGGCAATCCAAGTGGTGTGAACAGAGTGGATGTGGTCCAGACTCGAAATGCTCACCAAAAATTGATGTCGCAAATTATGCAACAAATGATATTGTCACTTCGTACTACTTCGGTCCACCTGCGCACGTGCAGTGCAGCGCAAAAGTGCGACAAAGAATATCATATATGCACTGTCACGCTTTAGGTTTGCCTTCTGTTTGTATAATTTCAACATTACGCATTTTGGCTGTGTTGGTGTGATGAAAAAAGGTTCCTCATGCTTAAAAGCATTTATACATGAAATACTCTCCTGCCCATGTCAACTGCTCGCAGGAGCTAAAGTGAGACGCTGCATCTGTGACATAGTTGAACGCTCTCGTATCCTTATTGAAAAAATGGCTGGCACAAATCAAGGATTTATACAAGTTTGACGAGTTCTACAAGGTCTCTGTATCCTTCTACGACAACCCTAGGTGCTGGAATTAACAGAAATACTGCTTGTTTCCTAAGTGGCAGACCTGCCCGTCAGTTTATCGAAATTTGCTTAGATTCACAACCTATCCAGAATAAAAGCTGACCCTCGACACTTTAAATGATGCCCATGGCTGCAGCCATCCCCATGACGAAATTTATCCATCTTATTTTTCTTCTTAATTATGAACATTGCGTTTTCTCTATGCGCTAAACATGGTAACGATGCTACTTCCATCGAGGTCGTGATGTTGAGCGTCGAGCCCACCCGAAAACTGACTGTTAGCAGTGCGCAGAGTCTTTTCCGACCTTTTATTCGAGTCTTCGAGACCTCCAGAGCTCGCAGCATCATGTCATTGGGGGCAGTTCCACCTTGTGGATCCAGACTCGGACTGTTGGGACGAGACAAGGATGTAGTCCACGCCAAAAACGTATCAGGTCGAGTTAGTTTTTACAGCATGCAGACTGAAGGATCATTTTTTTCACCCAGTGTAGCCTCTCTCGTAACGTTGATGATGGCTTCGAACTTCTGTCAGCTTGTCCTTGGTGAAGTGAGCTTGGATCGACTTTTTCGATCCAAGTTGGTAGACTGGGGTAGGTTGGTCTCTGGAACTCCCTACAGGGACCAATGATAAGGAGCTTCTTCACTCTTGTGCAAGGTAGTGAAGTGGTGAGCTCTGATCCTCGGGAACACGTTCAGACAAGCTGTCAGGAATCCCCACTTGTGCCTCGGCTGCCTGATGCTCACTGCCTCACTCTCAAGAGCCTTGAGGGCTCATACTAAGTACCATGAGCTCAGACACCTTTTGCATCTAATGTCTGTCATCTCTGCTCCTCCGATGGCATCTTCACCTTGTCAGTTGTGGTGGCCAAAGCTATCGCTTTCACCCCGCAAGACTTCAAGCTTGTCTCCTGTGGGTCTTTGAAAAGACGCTGTCGTATCCCAGAGTTGGAAATCTTGATGGAAGTAGTGGGACTTGATGTTCATGAATGCCGAGTCGGCCCACATGTCTGCGGTGAGGGGAACCCACTTGACTGGATTCAGCTCTGTACTGAGCTGCGGTCCCAAGGTCGAGCTTCCGGGTGCGCGAGTCTCAGGCGGTCCTGGTCAAGCTCGATGCAGTCTGATTTGCTCTTGCCTCGCTTGCTGATGCTCCTGGAGAGACTTCCTGACTCCATTCGTCAGCATCTGACCATTCCCTGACTGGTGACATCCGTGTCCGACAAGTCCCAAGTCGTCTACTCCATGGAGGATTGACAACGCCCTAGTCACTGGGGGCAACGTGTGCTAATTGCCAGTGTCATTAATTCCAGCAACTCAGTCAGCTCTGCCATGGTTTCTGTCGTCAGCTTGGACTGAAGTCCTTGAGGATTCCTGACACGCCGCGCCCAGCAACCAGAGTACCAGCAACCAGCCGTACTTGCAAAATCTTACAAAAATGCGTCTCAGCAGCCAAAGACTATTGATTTCCTTTCCTTAGAGTCTCTGCAAGCCAAATAAGGTGAAAGAGAAAGAGTTTGCATTCTTTAGCTGTTCTCCAGGGAAGTCTCCTCTCTCCCTCTCTCTTGAATGCTTTCTTCAGTTAGTAAAGGCCAACTCACTTTCATGATCCAATTTAGACTCTTTCACACCTAGCGACCTTAGCAGTGAGGATGCATCTGACTCTTTGGCCCTTTTCACAAAAATATCAGCATGTCAGATTGTACAGGTATTGAAAAAAAAAGGTGAGGTAGCCTTTAAAGCCCTTCGACTGGAATAAGTAATCCGATTAATCTAAACCTTCATTTGGATATCGGATTCCTAAAAAAAGCAAGTTAATTCAGCTGTGGAGCTGTGGCTGACATATGACTTAAGTACACGTATATATTGATGCAACGCATGCGTTACACAGGTTTAGGGGTTCCCAATGTAGACGGGGCAAGTGCACACTTTCGTACCCACATTGGACGAGAGGCTTTGCACCCATCAAGGTTAAACTCTCCTGACTTGGCAACCCTTGGTCCCATTAAGGTGAAATTTGAATATGATGTGAATAAAACCGCAGAGAGTCGTCGATGTGGTTCGTACGCACTTCCCGACACAAAGACCACTGCTGAGGACTGTTGACAGGTCACTGCTGACACTGGGACAATGAAAGAAGTCACCCAAGTAGCTGCCAGTGACCCAGAGGTGCTTGACAAATCCAATGAGAGGCCTTGATTGAGGTCAACCCAGACTGCAGAAGCTCCCCGAGGAGCCCAACTGCGATGAGAAGACCAGGGTGACTGCAATGGGCGACCTCGGAATGAGGAGCTACAAGTAGTGGAGGCGCCAGAAGCTGTCACAGGTGCTCGAGGAGGAGCAGGTGGCCCTCCTCCATCTCCATATCCTTACTGAGATCGATGGACACGACTTCTCACTTCAGGAAGGCTTGGAAGCTCCACACTCAGGCACTTTTGTCCAATCCAAGAGACAAGGAAAAGTCACATTGGAAACCAAATCCACTGTCTACGTACTTTGGCAGCATTTGTTTGCGCCTGAGAGGAAGGAGTCTTTTTTTCTGTTATACACCACACGTTTTGAAAATTTCGGGCCAAGTTGTCTGTTGATCTGCTGTCCTTTCAAGGGCTGGTGTTTGGTTGTCTCGGAGAGCGTCAGTCACGACTTTGTCGACAAACTTTGCGTCAGAACTCACTCTGCAATCAGGTGCAGATCAATGTTCTCTCGACCCTTCGTAATGTGGCAAGTGGCCACAACCTCGATGCTGAACAAGGGGCTCATCAAACCCTTGGTTATCGAGGATATCGGCAGAGGCCCCAAAGGTCTGGGCGTCCACCCACATGAGAAAGAAGGTCTTTCTGAGGTCCTCCTCCATGAGCAGGACATCTGCTCATGGTCCATTGGTTCAGAGACATGTCACACCTTGGCCCAGGTGCTCTCAGCTTCCAGGCTGCGGGTCTACTTCGAGCTCAGGAGGACAGAAAGGTCCTGCAACACCCACCAACATACTAAATAGCATGGTGACCCTAAAACCTCTGCACTGACTCCCCGGTCTCCAACGCCCTGTGTCAGAAACTTTTACTTTGGATGAATAAAACTTCCAATTGCTTTTAAACTGAGGAAGTTTGCATCAGGTACTTGGACTCGGCATTGCACAGAGTGGATTAAACGGTCAGCGAGGCCATTGTCAACAACACAGGAAAATAAACCTTCACCGAACGGTGAATTTTCCCCAAATTTCACTAAAGGGGATTTCCCACTTTAAAAAAATCAAACGAAAAGTTAACTCTCGTGAAATGGAGCATCTACACCCGGCAGTACTTCTCCAGCAGTCCAAGGCAGTGCCAACGTTGTCCAAGTTCCCCCCACCCCCCCGGCACCGCTGCCACGCGGACGCGGGCCAAGCGCGGGGCCAACCCCGGTTGGTGTTCTGTGCCAAATTCAAAGAGTCCATCTCATCCAGTGACCAAATGAACGCCGAAATAAAAATTCTGCGCATATCTTGGCATCGATTTTGCCACCTCCACCTTCTCTGAAGGCGACAGCTGAAAACCAATCAGTGTTCCTCCCCCCCCCCCTCCTCTATCACACCTTTCCAGATGCCTCCCGAAAGCGAATCCAACTCCATCAAGGCGAACAATGAAAGACAAATTCCCTCCCCTGGACACGCGGAAGAAGCAGGCATAACACGATTCCCCTCAAGGCTGAGATTGCTTTACAGCTTAATTTGTCCTTTTCCTCCTCCCCTCGGTGCCCGCCGGTGGCGGCGTTGGCCTGGTCGGGGGGGGACACTTGTATGCTCGCCACTTTACATGCGAGGGGCAGATGGGGGGGAAGAAAAGAGTCCTCATAAAAAGGCAAATCAACTTAGGTGGGCGAGAGGAGACATAAATTAACCTGGGGCACAGAGAACAAGGGAGAATAAAAAGCGTACTCGCCTTTCGCGCAATATAAACTTTTATAATTCCCCCGCGCCGTTTCCTCTCTGTACCAACACGGGCCAGAGGCAGCATACGTAAAGTACAGGGGGGGGAGGGAAAAGCTATTTTGCTCTCTACTTTTTATAGCCCATCTAAGTCAGTTATGTTAAGAGCTATGACTTTCGTGTTAGTTCGCCCATCTCTATACGTAGGAACTTTCCTAGGCCCCCCTCCCCTCCCTTCCCCCCCCCCCTAGCAGCAGCAGTGTGTACATACAAGTGGCCAGTACATCTGAAAGGGGGGGGAGGGGGTAGAAGGGAGGCTTAATTGCCTGAGATTAAAGCTTTTATGGCATTTTCAACAAGAGTTAATGACTCTGCCATTGCCAGAGAGAGAAGTGTGCCACTACGTGTTCGATGTGTGGACTTGTACAGTGCCAAGAAGTAAGTAACGCACAGCCCCAGCTCAGTGCTGCACTCATGAAGCTTCACCTTGTGGCACTCACACTGATACAACACTTTTTGGGCAGCCGCATTTCACTCGAAATCGCTCGAAGGAGAGATCCTGCTTCCAGGGAAGACAGGCAAGCGTTGCTCCGCTCTGTGGTCGTCAGGTACACTCATAAGTGTGTGCACTGCACTGTGCGTGTATCATCAGCCTTTGCTCGACCGTGTAGAAGGCACTTAGGGGATCTTTTAAAAGGCTTTTAGGCACTCTATGCTTGTTTAGGGGGGGCAAACTTTTCATTTCTTGTTGCTGCTTTCCCTTTCATCGGGGAGGACTTAGACTAATGCCGGGATAATCTGTCCTACACAGGCGAAAAAAATACTTTGCAGGTCTCCACAAAGTTGTTTCCGTGATAAGGGAAATCTCTTTTCTCCCCCCCCCTTTACCAACCCCCCTCTCCTTCGCATGCCAGCTTTTAATTGTTGTAAATCAGTCATGTTTCCTCATAGGGGGGAGGGGGGTTAAGAGGGGGGGAGGGCGATCAAGTCCCGTGATAAATGGGAACAACGGGAGCAGTGATATTCTTGGACTTTGTCCCGCACAGTTTTCCTTTCCTCCTCTTAATGATGGGCTTGATTAACTGCCTCTCCCACAATGAAGAGAATGAAATTCTCTTCTCCCACTTTGCAGACAAGTTTTCCATTTGATCTCACACTGCTAATCCAATCTTTAGGGCCATTTCTGGCGGGCTCTAATTTCCCACCTTTTCCGCCAGCCAAGAAATCAACAAAACGTATAAAAAATGACCCCTGCGAGGAACGACGCCACGATGAAGCCCGAGCAGCCCAAGGAGTCGGAGCAGCCGAAGATCCCTTCTTCTCCCATTTTTCTTCTCCTTCTTCATGGGGGTTGCGGGCAATGGTGACCGCGGCGGCGGGCGGCGGCGGCGGCGGCCGAGGTGGTGGAGGAGGTGGCGGAAAACAAATGATGGCCCAGCCCTCCCACAAATGAATCGCCCTCTGATTTGTTCACGGGCATTTTCACTATATTTTTGGGCTCAGATGACTCTGATATCGATTTCCCATTTTTATCTTTTTTTTATTATATGAAAACAGGACCAAAAATTGGGTTTCAGAAGAGGCTGCTGAGCCAGACTTTTCTCTCTGGCGCGTGCGCGCGCGTGCGTGCGCGCGTGAGTGCGTGCGAGAGAGAGAGAGAGAGAAGTCATATAAACACACGGACAACAAGTCTGAGCCATGCAAATTGGCCGTCATTTCAGCAGGGTTAAAAACCCTCATTTGGACTCATTATGCAAATTCGGGTCAATTAAAAGCGCGCGAGAGCGCGGTGACTTTTCCAACGACATCTCCGGACTCACAGAAAATGTTGAACCTGTTGAATTTCTGGGACTGTCAATTACTCCGGAGCGGTGATTACGTCATTGTCTCTCTGCAGCTCCACACATATTATTCAGTCCACTCAGCCTCGCACTGCTGTGCTGCGCTGAACCAGGGCACGCACTGCATAAAGCCTGATATTAATATGGGAATCAGGCAGGCGCAAGAGCCTCTCATAAAAGTGTACCCAAGTGCAGAATGTAAGAACAGTAAATTTCTTAGTCATTTGCAATGCGCTTAATGTTTCCCCAAAGAGGAATTTCGAAAAAAAAAAAAAAAAAGCTCCGCAGTCTCTTTATTGCTTCATCTAATTTACAAAGCGCCCCCTGTTCCGAAATAGACTGCTTAAAGTATAATGACACTTGAGTTTAGGGTTACTTTTTTATACGCCTTTTTTTTTCCTTTGGTTAAACATTGTCTCGAACAATCGCAATTCCATTCTCAGCAACTGTCACTGCCAGAAAGAAGTTCTCTGTCCAAGACTCGACAGATTTTTGCAGTGCAAAAAAAAATTTCGGCCACGCCAAGAAAGAAATATTTTTCTGCATCCTTCTTATAGAGAGAAATTCGAAAATTATGTCCAATAAACTTCCCGATTCACTCGTAGCAACTATTTTTTTTTTGTCTTCTGAGCTCCCGGGACATAAAAAGCAGCGGGGAGATCATAAAATTTCACGTCCCTGTGGTTATGAGCAATTTAAAGTCAGATTTGACTCAAATTGGGAAGAAAGTAGAGGAGAGTAAGCAAGTCCGCGTTTCCCCATATATCGCCCGGCAAAAGGGGCTCTTTATTTCGAGTTAATGGCTCGTAGGAAAAATAACATCTCGAGAGATCTGGCGGGAAAAAAAGTCTCTGCTGTTGTTCTCCAGTTCCTTTTTTTTTTTCAAAATTGCCTTTTCTCTCCTTCCAAAAGGAGGAAGGAACAACAAGAGGGGCTTGACCCAAAACTCTCGTCATAAAAAGCCAGAGGTTTTCTTCCTTAGACATTTTAGACATTATGTTTCTCTGAATGAGACTTTTCCTAAGCAGAATTCCCATATGAGAAGAAAAGGGAGGGGGAAAAAAAAGTCTGGCCAGAAGAATCTGTTTGATCAAAATCTTTTTTTTTTCCCCTTTTATGAAGATTGCAATTAGAGTCGGACATAAATCCTCTTCGGCGGCCATTTATTCGCCCAGTCTGACATGAGAATGGCCCAGGAAAAGGTGACTTTTCCCTTTTTTTTCTTCCTCTGCTTCCCCTTTTTTTTCGTTGCATACGCGCTGGGACCCATTGAAGAGAGAGAAAAGAGCCTTTGGTCAAGGTGGAAGAAAGAGAAAAATGAGGATAGCCCGCTTATATTGGCTGTATTGAAGATCCAGAGCTGTCCAAAACTTTGGGTTGGGTCTGCTGCCCGTCGGCCCGCCGAGGCCGGCCGCGGTCGGCCCGCACCGGACGGGCCGGGGCGAGGTTATCTTTTCCATACGCACGTTGAGAAGCAATAGAAAGAAATTGCAGAAAATGTAAATATGGCTTTGGGAAGAATCGAATAATCGTAAATTTCCTCCTCCCCCCCCCCCCACGTCAAGGCGCCTAATTGAAAGAATACGAGAAAAAGAAGAAGTGAAATGAAAAGTTTGGGAAAATTCCGAAGTCGTTGTTGTTGAAAAAGTGAGCAAGCGACTTGACCTTTTGGAGCGTGCAACGATGCAACTGCAGGGGAGTGGAGAAGGTGGAGGAAGCGAATGTGGCACAAAATTTTCACAAATTTTGCAAATATCTGCTAGCAAAGTGGCAGTGGCAACGTCAGGGAGATGAAAGAGACTATATTCGTCTGATGGAAAGTAAGTAAAGTTGTTCTCCCGGGCAAATTTCACTGGTTCTTCAATACTTCTTCCTTGGGGACGCTGTTCCAGGATCTTGTATACTTTTTGTCAAACACACTATATTATTATAATACAGCTATAACTAGCCGACTTTTTGACAGTGGCTACCGAGTAACCGTGACTTCAGCGCGCAGAGGCCGGTCTGGGCCTGATGGCCTCGTTGCTATGCAATGAGAGAAGAGTTTGGGCAGCCTCAAAAGAGCAAAGACAAGATGTGGGCTAGGATTTCACTCGGGGTTTTTCCCGCTTTCCAGCCCAGACTGGGTTGGGTAGGGAAAAACGCAGCATTTGCAAGTCACCCATTTTGCCCTCAACAGCAAAGCTCATTTGCCTCCCTTGTTGTCCATGGATGTGAGTTGCAGCAGAGGACGTGGTTCAAGTCCAACGTGGCAGAGGGGTCGGTGAGCATCCCCACCAGGTACAGGTTGTGTCCCAGATGCTGACCTCTCCATGCACACAGATGCATGGGTCAGCAGCGGGTGTGAGTGGTCAAATCAGAAAGTTGCAGTCCAGGACAAAGCATTGCACAAGGCTGCGCTGAGCAGACACCATCTAACAGACAATGGCTGCCTGCCTGGTGGAGGACAAAGCACCATTGCAGTTGTCTCCATGGAGTGCTTGCAACCAGTGACAATATCACCGAGATGCCAACTCTGTCTGGCAACTCGGAGGGACTCAACATGGGTCCATTTAGATGACTCATTGGGCGTAATGAAGAGTGCAGCAGCAAATTGGCAACTGCAGCTGAGGCTGAGCATTAGACCCTTCTGCATCTTTAGGTATATTTACAAAATGGTGTTGACATGTGAGATCTGTTGACCAGACACGTTAAACATTCTGGCCTCAGCTGGCTCCATTGTTACAGAACAATCTGACAATGACATAATGACATGCCAAAGTAGGTGAAAAACAAGTTACCTTTGATTACTAAATGTCTGGTAGAGAATGGCATGTCATCACATGAAACAATGGGAAAGGAGTTATCTGCAGACTCCAACAGTGTTGCCAGACCGACTAAAGACAGAGGTCCAGTCTAAGCAGATCTTGCACACCAAACTCCTCGACTCCCAGATTGTCTCCATCACTTCATGGTTGGTTCACAATAAAACTTTGGAACCTCCTCCTTAATTAGAAACTCAGTCAGAGCATCATACACTCCGTGATACTTTTGTAAACTGACTTTCCCCCTCTAAATGTTTGGAGGACTTTCCAGAAGCTCTTTCTTTCTTCCTCCTGTCGCCAACAACTGTTTCCGACGCCCAAAATCAAAATTGATGGCTCTCCCTGCGTGATTCCATTGCATCCATCTGCCTTTCATTACCCATCGGGTTTGATTTCATTAGCCCAGATGTGTGTGTGTGTGTGTGTATGAGACAGAAGTAGCTAAAAATGTCTGGTAGACATTTTGCACACAAATATCAGCAGTGCCGTGAACAAACTCGAGAGCCATGCTTATGGTCTGGCAGAGAAGACGACGAGTGCATCAGATTTTTCAGTCTTTTTTGCTGTACGAGTTTGTGTGGATGCATATGGTGTATGTATGGACGTAACTGCGCACACGACGTGGACAATTCAGCTGTGCGGTCGCACGCACCATTCATTTTCTCCGGAAAGCTGTTAAAGCTTCACTTACTTAAAAAATAACCCCACCCCACCCCGCGGCTGGGTCAGCAGCAACTGATGCAAATGTATGCCAGATTGATCTTCCATGACATCTCTTTTCCCTTTCATGTGGAATTGAAACCTACTCATTACCATATTTATCCCCATCTAAATCAGAGTAACTTTTGTCTGGTCGCCTCCATGAATGTCAGAGAATTAAAAAGATGGATGGATGGATCAGGAGGTACAGTTAACTCGACCTAAATCAATAAAAAGTCATAGCACTTTGCATACTACGTTGATTATACAGCTCTGGCTACACGCACACTGCAACTGAGGAGGTCATCTGAGGAGAGAATGTTATGCCGAGAATGACAATTTTTTTTTTCCTCCTTGTCATTATGTTGAATGTTGAGTCTCATTCAAAGTGATCAGTTCATCTCCAATGTCTTGTGCTCCATGATCGAGTACATGAAGTTGGTGAGAATGACGCCATTGCTACCCACGTTACTTCCTCATGTCGAGGCTGCAGTCGTTCGAGTGCTCATGCTTGATCACGGCCAACCAAGGCCTGTCCTCCAACAAGATCATGTCCATAGTCCTCGACAAGGCGTCAGCAAGTGCTGAGCAGAACCACTGAACCTTAGCAATCATTGCTAAAAAGTGAAGCCCTTGCCTGATCCTTGGAGTCACGCTCAAGTGTGCGCGTTTCCTCAAGTAGTTGTTTGACCACTGCTGGGGGCAGTACATGTTTCTCCTTCTTACCACGGTCCAGAGAGCCCGACTGCTTCAGCATTATTCCTCTCTCATCCATCCACCTGAAATTTTTCAATGCTCAGGTAGTGGAGCTACAGGTTGTTTCACATACCTGGGTCACTATTATACTCGTATCATGAGATGCATGAGGGTTCTTTGCCCTCCTCTCCAGGAGTTGCCACAGTGGACGTCACTGTACCAGGCTTCTGGCCAATGCTGTTTACAACAGTGGATCGATGTACGAAGCTCTCATGGGAACCTCGTGCTTCTTCTTCTTCCTTGAAAAGTGGATTAGACACGGTCAAGTGGCCTATGAAGGGTTTTTTCCGTTGAGGGTTTATTTTGTGTGCACTCAATATGTCACCGCTGGCAACGGAAAATTCTTGGGGCTTAATAGGGGGAGAAAATCGCTGAAGAATGGGGGAAGAAATGCTTTGTGAGCAGCTTCAAAGAAGAGGAAGTGGCCTTGTAGCAATGTTATTTGAATTTGACATTCTTACTCGGCTCATCCTCGGAGGTTGCTCGGAGGGGACGGACACAACTTGGCCGACGTCAAGTCGGACAGGCCGGGCGGTACACGCCAGGTGTGGCTGCTCCACCAGACAACTTGGATCGGGAGTCGATGTTGCGGCAAGGGAAACTGACCTAACAAAGACTTGCAGTGCTGAGTGAGTCAGTGCTGACTCAGTTGACTATGTGACTTGTCTGTAGCAGCTCAAATATGACGTTTTCCAACCAGGGGAACGTGATGAAATTCACCTTGCTTGTGCTTAAGCCTTTCACATCATATACTGCTTCGATTGAAAAATGATGTGGTCCAAATGTCATGCTGCATAGGAACGGTTGACCTTTTTTTTCTTTCTTTCTCCACCCTGCTAACGTCGACTCTTTTTTTCTTCCGGCGATTGTTGGCGGCTGGGCCGTAGGCGCACTTGGGGTAGCACAAGCTGCTGACGTCGCCCATGTTGAGGTCCCGATTCCGCCTGCCGCGCACAAGTTGCCTTCATCGGCCCCACCGCAGTTAAGGTGTCTTCAATAATATTTACTCGACCAGACATGACTCTCTCTTTCAGGCAAATGTATGCTCTATCCATTAGCTCCACTTTCACCGGGTGCAGCTGGATTTATGATGCGGAGGAAGAAGAAAAGAAGAGAATATTTGCTCGTCTGCGTGAGTAAAACCAACAACAGGTTTTCTTGCTTCTCCTCCTCCTCCTCCTCCTCCTTCCTCATGCCCAAAATCGCGGTCGACTTCATAAATCAGCGGCGACAGCGGAAAAATATGCGAACGGAGAAAAACGATCGGTTTTTCGGGGCCGAAAAATTGGACGGACGAGGGGTGAAGCGAGGGAGGGAGTGGAAGATTAGATTTCGTGATTCTGACGACGACATTAATGGGCGCAGAAGGGTGCCCAAAGCAGCCACGATGAAGACTCTCTTGGGTGGGAGAGAGAAAAAGATCCCCCCCCCAGAAAAAAATTTGAAAATTTTGAGTCCGACTTTGTCACACGAGTCAAAAGTCTGAAAGTTGAACATCAAGCACAGTCGGGTAATTCTGTAGATTTGTGCAGGAGCGAGCAGACTTGAGCATCGTTGACATGCAGAGCATAGAATCGGGATTACCCATTGTGTAACCCAAACTACAGACTCCACCAGACCGCCAAGCAGAAGATTTGGTGACTGCGTGTGCGGCGGCTGCGGCGAGGACGACTGCCACTCGGTGGCCACGGACGTTGTCTGGCAGAGCTGTGAAGTCTGTATTTCCAGCAATTCAAAAAGTGGCATCCTCATCTGCATGTGGGTGAATGGAAACAACAAAAGTTCCTATGAAAAGGAATACCTGTGAGAAAAACTTTCCTCTGCCCGAGCAAAAAGATCTATTTTTCTCCTGTCACTGCCTGATTGCAATTGATTGGAATATTGAGCAGTTAATATTTGTCGCCCCCGCTGCATTTGCATTTATTCACAGAAGTCGCTGTGCAGATGTTCATTTCTCAACCGAGGCTGGAGACCAATTGGAGGAAAGGTCGGACTTTGGTCGTTTTTAGGGTGGACAATGGGGGGGGGGGTGAAAAAAGACGGACTTTTTTTCTTTCTTTCTTATCCCCATTCTTATTCCACGCCAATGAACGAACATTTTGCGGTGGAATTTTGGGCCATATCAATGTTTTGGGTTTCCTTAATCTCTCTGCTTTTTCGTCACCTTGGTGTTTGACACAGTTTTTGGTTACTCTCAAATTCTGGTCGACTTCTCAGCTGACGTCCTGAGAGTTTGTTGGTTCCGTTTTCACAGCACCCAAATCCTCCCCTGGGAAGAGAGAGCAGAGATATCGTCTTACAACTCAACTATGTGACAAGCATCTCACCTGCCCCCTTTTTTTGGGTAGGGGGGTTCCCCCCCTATGAAAACTGCTGAAATACATGCAGCGAACAATGCAATTGCTGCTCATATCAACTTGGTTAATTGCTGCTAAGCACTCACACAATTTGCTGCCCAATTGTTGGAGCTCATTGTTGTTTCTCACTCTGCCAGCCAAGGTCTTGAGGCAGCTGCACATTCAGACGGTTGAGACAAAACCCCGGAGAGATGGGGGACAAGACAAGCAACCGTCGTCGCGTGCATATCAGCTTGCCTTTAAGCCAGACTTGTTGATATCATTGTCTAACGAATTTATTTAGTCCATTCTCAGCCATCCTTTGTGTGGAAAAAGCTTTCTCTGCCAGGGACGAACAAGACTTTGAAGGGCGCGCTTGCACGGACGGATTTTTTGTCATTCATCTCTGCTCCCAACCAAGACCAAGAGTGTCTCTCCATCATTCTTATCCTTGGCCAATCTGCGGCCTACAGCGTGAGTGCCAAACAAGTCGTCATGGTTAAGGGGCGCCAGCAACAAGTCACCAGACATTTTCTGTCTGACTCACACTGTCGTCGCTCTGCAAGTCTACCCAAAACTGCGTGCGGAGATACAATGTGAAATTGCAGTAAAGTAGTCTATATTGTGCGTTATCATAGGACAGCGTCTCCAGCCACACACGCACGCACACCGTCGATCTGCACCCCTGGACGTCACAATGGCGACTGATCGATAGGGTTCGATAAGCAGTATCATCCCCTTATTCAGCTCTTTATCCTTTTTCTCACTGTGTCCCCCCCCCTTCGATCTTCTTTGATCAGACTGACAACTCAAACTTTTGCTGCCTTGGCTGCAGCTGCTCTTTTATTTTATTTTTCTTTTTTTTTGGCTCCTCAGAGCTCATTTTTCGATCATTTCCGTCGCAAATGACTTCTTTTAGAGGAACCTCCTGCAATAATTTGGGAGAGACGCCGAAACAGCTCTTGAGTGACACTTTGTCGACAGCCGAGAGATGGAAAGTCAAGGGAGGCTAAATTCGTGCAATTAAAAAATCAATTATTCTTCCACAAAGGCAGAGAAAAAAAAGTGAATTGGCCGCACGCGACGACTTTTTCTCTCTCTCCTTCAATAGTCGAAATTCCTAAATTGTTTCCCGTCCGGACCCTTTGTCATTTTGTCAACGCAACAATGAGGAGAGGCGGGTTAATTAGAGACAAGAGATTTGCCGAATTTCCTTTTCGACAGAAGAATTCCTGGGGAATTCCATTCCTTTGTGGCGGGGACAAATGTCAAAACATCTTTCTTCTTCTTCTTTTCGGTGGATGCTGAGTCTTGACTCGACCTCGAAGCGCTTTGTGTCCACCTATGATGATGAACCCTTGATAAAAGTGGTGGCATTTTCCACTGGGAAAAAGGTCTCTCTGTCTACAGGGTGGAGCGAGTAAAAGAAGACTCACTGCGTCGTAAGCCACCAGTCAGAAAAAGCTGTGCTTCTTGTGCGAAGCCCCTGTTCTGTCACCACCCCATCAATTTCATCTCTCAGCTGGGTGGACAATGGAGGGAAAGGAGGAGGCTTTATTAGCTCAATTTGTTTTCCCGCATGCAAGAGAAGAGTCTATAGGAGTCTGGCTTGTGTATACAGAGGAGTATCTTGACGACAATAAGAAAGACTGATAGTGCATCTATCTTCTCTTCCCTGTCTTGTTCTCAGTGGGATGCAACAAAGCTGACACATGTTTTCGACGTACGTACATATGTGGGTAGGTAAGGAAAAAGGGGGGGGGGGAAGAAACTTGGCTTGATGCTTGTCGGACTTCCCAGCAACTTCAGTTCGGTGTCATAACAACAGTGTGAGTCATGAAGAGAAAAGGGATCCCTCCGGAGCAACAGTCGGGAATGTTCCAGGAGAGGAGTGAGATCACTCATTGATTCTGCACTTCCTAACGACGAATCTGGCAACTCTGACACCGACTGTGAGTGTGTAGACAACTGTGTTAAATCCTCGCCTGTCCCTTCTCTTCTGCACTGATAGCTTGAAATTTTCTTCTCAACTCTTTTCTTCCTCCTCCTGCACACACACACACACACATATGATCCTCCCTCGTCCTCCCTCCCACTGTCAGCTACATTGTCACAGTTAATAGCCCAAGATTTGTCATTCCCTCTGGCGGAATTGGGGAGTTAGTGAGGCCCCCTGGAGGGGGGGGGGATCCCAGTCAACGGCACCCTGTAAAGTGACAACGATGACGTTGCTTTGTACAAGTGAAACGTCTCATTCGTTCCACCAGGACTTATGAGTACAGCAGGGCTGTAAGTACAAATAGCATTTGCTCGCATATCGAGATTGTCCTGATGCATGCGCACATTCAGCGCACGTGTGCGCGAGGAGTTCAATCCTCTGATTTCCATAATGACCAACCTTTGAATTATTGTGTCCTGCACGTGTATGACAAATAAACGATTCGACGCTGCCACATGTGGAAGAGGAAAATCGAGTATTCGAATTCTTTATATCACAAGTGTTCTTTTTTTCTCGGACGAAACACTTCAAACTGACTCATAGGTATGTCCTGGAGTTTTTTCGCTCAACCCCGTACAACAAGGAATCAACGTTATTTCACGTAGCGTTGTTCTATGAAGTGGCCTTGCTGTAGTAAGGTCGTCCCTCCAATTCCCAAGTTCAGCCAAAGAGGAACAGCAAGGGAGCTTCTTCATCATGCGGATGACGGCACCGACTCGACCAGGGTCAGCCAAGTGTTCCAGTCGTGCCCAGTGATGTACTTGAAGTTATACCCAAGGCCTTCACAGGTGAGGGAGAGACAGTCCAGGGAGTGAAGCCGTCATCTGATAGATATGCAGATATCCATCAAATATGCATGTACCTAGAAGATACAAGACCAGTAGTCAGCAATGTGACGTCGAACGCAGATACGATGTGGCAACGCTGTCTGTCTCGCACTCGGAGCCTCCACGGCCAGCGAAGGAGTGCGGGGACGTCTTGGACGAGACCGTGAACTATCCCTCCGAGACACGAGGTCTGATATGCAGGACATCAATGGCTTCAGCAGACGAATGCAGCGTCGTCACTTGGTCGGATTCGTTCATATCTCCGTCGGGGACCCTTCTACGACCCCCCCGAGTACGGATGAGCCTTGGCAGCTTCAGCGCCACTAAATAAGTCATTGACTTTTGGCTTTGTCTGTCTGCCGCTCTGTCTTGGCAGAGGTGTCACGACTGCAGCCCGAGCGAAGTCAGGAGGCTTCTTCGTCCGCCACATGCGTCCCAGTCAGGCAATGCCAGAGATCAGTCTGGATTCCACCCCGTCGAAGCACCGGCCTCCTCCACAGGTGACAAGGAGTGCACGCGTGCGTCTGAGGACGTTTTGGGGCCAGGCCAAAATGGGCATGGAGTCCGCCAGGCCGTTTGCCATGTGGAGCAGCTCTGTGGAGTCCGTCGCACAATGCCCGTTCGTGCGTGTGTGCGTGCTGCCATTGTTGTCCTGGCTGCTCGCGTCGTCCGTTGAGTTGGATCTCTCCATTCTTTTTTTTAATTCCCACCCAAACAGACCAACAAGTCGCTCTCTGATCCGACAAAGACTCATTTCCCATTCTGATTCTCCACCACCCTTGATTTTTCCAACTCTTTTTCTATTCTAACTGGACAAAAAAAACCAAGTTCGTCTTTATCTGGATGAAAAAAAAGAGGGAAGCGCCACACGCTCGCTTGCTCGCTCTCGCTCGCTCTCGTTCTCTCACTCGCTGGCGGGGATGAAAAGGTGGATTTCAATGAACTCTCTGTAAGTCCAGAGAGACTCAAAGGTCTTGGAGTGCTTTTTGGCGCAGCTGCAGTCGGCCCCCAGCAGCTCTGTCACTCAGCGCTGAAGCAGCCGAATCTGCTCTTGTTCACGGCAGAGTGCGTGCGTGCGTGCGTGCGTGTGTACACGCAGAAGGATAAGCGCGCTCTAATTCCTGGAGAAAAGATTGAATGATGGCGTTTGGAATTGGCTGGGAGGTCTCGTACCTGAGACGCTCCTAGGCGGGGTAAGCATTTTTAAGGGGGTGGGATGCATAAATGCATACATACACACGTATGCAACGGGGCTACGGAGATTGGCGCTGAGCATGGCGGATCCCCTCCCCGTCCACCCCGCGCAGTACTGCAAGTACTGAAGATGTGTGCAGAGGAGTCGGACGTCGGTGCCACCAGCGGCCTCCACTCCTTGCCCCGCCTTGGCCGGGAAGAATGGGACCTCCCCCCCCCCCCTCCAACTCCCTCTCGCACTTTTTGCCATCGCGGGCCAAAACAAACCCCGGATTTTTTCCGGCCCTCCAGAATGCGGGAAAGCGATGACAGCCCCACCAACAGAAAGAGCAGAAGTGGCGTCCTCCGTGCATGTGAGCAACCATACCTTTTTTAGCTGTCTGAATCCTCATGTGTGTGTACAACAGACCGCTGTGAGATTGGATAACAATGACTGATGGAAGAAGAGGACGAGGAGGGGGGAGGGGGCAAGGACTAACTAGGTCCTAGATGCCAAACGCGATTGTATTTAGCCATGAGAAAGACGGGGAAGTCGCCATTGAAAAAAAAAGGGACAGAGCAGGGAAGGACGGGCTGAATAAGGCAGACGGAAAATCGTGGATGCTGCTCAGCTCCGGATGCTCATATGTGCGTGTTGCGTAACCTTTGATGAGATGACGTTGGGTCTGCTCAAGGTGGGGTGGGAGACCCGGTGTGGTCAGACAGGTACAGTATACACTTTTTCTGAACTATTCAGTTCAGATGAAAAAAAAATCCATAGGTACAGAGAGGAGGTTTTAGCCTGGGACAATTGAGTCTGAGCATAATGGGAGTGTTTGCACTGGGCTAAAGAAGCGTGGAATATGGCTACAGTCCAACTGGAGCGGTGGATATCATGCTACAGTCTAACAGACAGACAGAGAGTTTGCACCAAACGTTGGCTTTATTTCCCTCAGCATCCTGATGATGTCTTCGCGGGTGGAAGTGCTGCTTAAGATGCAAAACGCTTTTGCACAAGCCCAAATTTAGCAGTAAACTAAGGTCAGGCTGTTGGAGATGCCAATCGAGACCAAACTTGGCATGGCAGTAGAAGAGCTTCCAGAGGATTGCACTGGGGAGGAGGGTGTTCAGGCCGCCCACCTCGGTTGACAACTACGGGTGGGGCCCAGAAATTTCTACTTACTGAGCAAAAGAGGGGGGGCAGGGATTTACCCCAGGGGAAAACACAGTCATTTAGGAAACTCATGAGTTTTTTTTGGGGGGGGGACTCCTAACAATGGGTTGACCCAGTCAGGAGCCAACGGACGCACACTTAAGTGATAAAAGAACATTTTTGCCTCATTCTACTCGCTTAAACTCGCCCGTTTAAGAGCGCACACATTGATGAATTGATCAAGGAATATAAAAAGGCTTAAGGTTTGTGTGGAATCAAGCGTGATGAAAAGCGAGGCGCTCAAAGGTGAGGCGAGAGTGACAGACAGACAACGCCAAAAAAGAAAAAAAAAGAGCTCGGATTGTTCCACAATTGCACATGCGTGAGCCTTCGAAAAAAGGGACTTGATGAATGAAACGAATACTGTACTAACAGACGTGGCAGCTTTTGGCTGACAGGGAAGAGGAAGCTGAGGATGCCAATTTTTCGTACCCCTTGATGTCCCCCTGGGAGCGAGAGAAAAAAAGCCTTGTATTATAATCTCATCAGGAATTCCTGTGAAACTGGAGTTCATTTTTACGAAAAACCCTTTCTTTTTCTTCTCCCCCCCCTCACTTTTTATGGCACTTTGTATTCAGCTCGCGAGCTGCCCAAAGTGTCTATATCTAGTTTGCATACAACACGACGAAACAACGGGGCGATTTCGCAGGATGAGCGGCAAAAAATGTGCATAGCAGATCGAGGCAGCATCTTGCTGAATCACGGGCTCGGGGGGGGGGGGGGGGAAGTTTGCATATGTGTGTAAAGCATGCGAACTATCAGTTAAGAAGAAAAAGAACAAGAAAGTCTAGTGTGCATTTCAGGGTGGCTCACATGTCTGCGAACGAGGAGGAGAGGAAAAGGGAAGAAAAAAAACTCTACCGGACAAATCCGGACGTCACCTCCTCGACGGGAATCGGACGCTCCTGCCCGGGAAGTGGCAGCCCCACAGCGCCCCTTTTTGTCTGGCCGAGTCCAGCCCAACTGGGTGTGTCAAGCAGGCACTTTGGTACCATGATGATTAACATGGGGAGAAAGAGAATGAACTCATTTCTACGTAGTTAGCACACGAATTCTGTGTATGCAACAACACTGGGATAAAAAAAACACATGCACGCCTCATTTTTTTCCCCTCCACAGGAATCGAGCAGAGAGACTTTATCCCTTTTGTGTATCCCCAGATCCTCCGTGTAACCAAATCGCCCAATACAAGAAAAAAGGGTTCCTTTTTTCTGCTGAAAAAAAAGACCCCCCCCTCCTGCGTAAGATGGGAAATGCAGGAAAATACGTACCTTTTTCCACACCACGATTTTCTTCTCTCTCGTCCACAGTCAACTTGAGCCTGTTTCAGGCGCCGGAATATGCGTATTTCATATTTCATGCCTCGAACGTGTGTATAAAAAATGGCCAATTGACAGAATGAGGTGCTCTTGTTTCTCTGGATCAGAGAGTTTCTATTTCTTCTTGCTCGCAGTTTCTTATTTTCTCTCACTCTGGCGGATTCGTCCATACGTGCGCACCCGGAGGGGGGGGGAGGGTGTCAGCGACTCGAGTCTGTGGAAGGTTGAATCTTGTACTGTCAAGGCCAGCAGATCTGAGACGTCCTCCTCTTTAGGGTGTGTGTGGGTGTGTGTCCAACAGCCACCTTCTGACAATGGCCTCGCAGCCCAGACGTCCTCGGAGGACAGAGGCTGCCCGGCCTCTGCACGTACGCGTCTAAATAAATCTGCTGCGCTCTCTGCAGCTGTTTCTCCCCCCAGAGCTTCACACAAACAGAACTAATGATGCCTCTGCCTGATTTGACTGACACGCAGTAAAAAGAAAAAGGGGGAAATAATCGAGTGTTGTTATTTTTTTCACGGGCGAGAAATCGGGAAGGCGGGACAAAAGTCCTTTTGTTTCCACAGAGACGTGATGTTTTTATTGGCGCGCTCTTGTTTTCCCTGTTTTTCCCCCATTCATTGAAGAGCAACGGAATCCAGCAACAATGGGCGAGGAGGGGAAAAAAAAAGAGGGGTGAGACCTCAAGAGGCTTTTACCGCTGGTATCTGTGTATGCATGGACGTTTGTACATATGAAGGAGGGGGGGAAAACAGAGGCCGCGTAAAAAATCGGGCTGCAATTTGTGTGGGAATCCGGTTTGTGCATCCGATGAATGACAAATTTTTGCCCCCGAGGGCCTGAGGCCCTACTTAGGCCCTCCCCTCTCGGCCCGCCATCAATCTCAATCATTTGCGAATCAAGAAGACTAAAAAATAGCTGCTGTCATCACTCAGACTGTGGCGGGCGACAATTTTGGCGGGGGCCCCCAATGATACTGATTTGGCTTAATTATTTTTCATTCAATCGTCATTTCAGGGGTTGCAGCTACTTTTGCAGGGGGGACAGAAGGGGGAGGAAGGAAGAAAGGGGGTAAATGAAGTGGGGAGACGAAAATGGAGTGGATCAGGAAGCAAAATTTATAGGAGAAAACGCTGTTTGCAGACGTCTAATTGAAATATCACAAGCTTTTGAGCTTGTTTTGCTACAATGAGTCCGGTTGGGTCAGAGATGGTTTTTTTGGGCAGGGGGGGGGGAAGAGATATGAGCAATAAAAATTCCTTCGACAAGAGTCAGAAGAAGAAAAGATGACGGAAGCCGATAAGGACGGAGTCGTCCAAGCAAAAATAGGCGAGCGAGATAAGAATACGAAAGTGTGCGAAATCCTACACTGGCGCACAGGTCAACAGTCCTTAAATCAAGCCTCCTTCTGCCCTTTTACTTTTTGGTCTCGTACAAACAGTTCTTTTCCACTGCTTGGGCTGAATTTGTTTGACTGGCAAACATTTTGCCTCATCCAGCTTTTGAGCGCCTGCCCAAAGTCCTGCCCAAAGTCCTGCCCAAAGTCCTACCCAAAGTCCTGCCCGCCCGCCGAGGAGGGAGGGATTGAGCCATCAAAATTCTTAGCCAGCAATTGAGAAATGCAAAACTGAAACCATTTTTTTGGGGCAGTGAAAGCGAAATGGGCGCGGCTCCTTATATGTAAAGTGGGGAGGCCGAGGAGGAGCGAGGGCAAAGTTACGGGTTCTACTAAAGCATGAAAGTTAACAGAAAAAAAGGCAAGTGTGTTTATGTGTAGAGGGATAAAATGTTTTCCTGCTCAGGCAATCGGATGGAGAAGAGGAGATCCTCCTCACATCATCTCGCCGTCCACCACTGACACGCCCGTGTCTGTCAATCGCTCACCACATGCATCTTGTGCACGTCGACGCCTCCCCCCCCCGCACTGTGGCATCGTGTGAGGCAAGAAGGTGCGGCTCCTGCTGAACCTGGTTCTCCTGGAACTGTCCAGAGACACTTTTTGTGGCTCAGGCGCTTTGTGGCACATCATGTACGTACACACGAATGAGAGCTTAGGAGAAACAGTGTAGCCCCCAACAGCTGGAATGAGCTTTGCATCGCCTCGACGTGTATAAGACGAGCTGGACTTGGAGAAGACCTTCCTGGAGTGCTCGTGTCCCAGTTGGGGTCGACGCAGGACTTCTTCAACAAGTGTCCAGAGCTGCGGTGCTGATGTTGACTGGATAACACAGCGACTGATCACAGCTCTTACCAGGGACTCTGCCCAACGTCCAGAGCTTCTGGCCCTGTTTGTGGTCACCATCGAAGGTGAGTTTGCTCAGGTATGAATCGCTGACATAATAGAGCTGCACTAGTGAAGCCTCCGCCTTCATGAACGTCTCCAATTCTTGCGTCCACCGACGCGGTGACCACGCTGGCGTCCTGGTGCGGCGTGGAGACCAGGTCGGGTCAGGAGCGGTCGCCGGGCTTCTCATTGGGCTTGACACTTGGTCTTGCAGCCAAGAGACTCTGGCCTGATGAAGGAGGAGAGGGCACCAATTTGCTCGTGGTCGACACTGCCCTCACTGTACTTGCCGCAGAACTGCGGCCCCTCGGTCCAGGGCTCCGCCACGGCGGTCACGTTACTGGCCTGGCTGACGCTGACCTGCCCCGGCTGTCACTGCCATCGTCGTCGTCGCCCCGAGCCCGCATGAAGCGTCCATATTTATGTGTGCGTGTGTGCGTACACAACTGTACTTCCAGAGAGATCAGAATGTCAGGCATTCCGTGCAACTTTGGCCAGGAGGGGGGGGGGAATTCTTCCTTCCCTGCATTCTCTTTTTCCAGATTTCAAATATCTCTCGACCCGTCTAATGACGAAGACCATTTATTTTCCGGGAATGTGTGTGCGACCCCGCGCAGAGAGAGGGAAAAAATCGATTTTTCCACCAGTCAATAAATCAAAACCATTGCCAAGGCAATCGTCAAATTGCGAGAGAAAAAAAAAGTCCGGCCCACCGTGAAGTGAAGATTTGTGGCAACTCCTCCTTGACAGGGTGACTCTTGTAGCTCTAAATGCATACATAACGAGGGAGGGAGATGTATCAAAAAGATTAATGGCCTGCATGATGAATGCTTCATGGAGAGAAAAGAATATTTATGCGAAAGTGGCTGCGAGCACTAAAGAGAGAGGGAAAAATCGATGTAATGTGAAGCTACGTAAGAGCTGGAGCAGATCTTATTGCTAAGAAATGATGCTTTTCTTCATCGGAGAGGACAACAAATGGTGGGGGAATTTTTGCTCATTCCTCTGAGGAAGAGATCATCAGTGGATGCTTCTTCCTCTGTCCTTGATTCATGTGTCGACGACGCCGAAGCTTCATTTAACAGGTAGTGTCTCACCTTTGACCCCCGCCAGTTTCTCCTGCTGCGCTGCTCACTGAAGGCCTCGGCACATGCTACACTTTCCCACATAGGCCTTATAGGTCTTATTTACGTGCTTGAGAGCTTGGAGAGAAGAAAAGAATTCTGTCACCTGGTGAAGTGTATTCATCTACGCAGGAGGGGGGGGGGAGGGGGTCCAGAGGGGTCTTGCGTGGGTGAAACCCTCTGTTTGGTCTCTGCGGGTGGGCAAACAACTGTTGAGGGGGGAAACGACGACAGGAAGGGCACTCCAAGAGCCCCCCCACGTGCCTCTCAAGAGTACTGATGAAGTCATCAGAGCAATTCGGTCAGTCTGCTGTTGTCTCCACCCTCTGCAAAGACAGAGCAATGGCCAGAAGATGCAACAAACAGGCCTATCCAGATTCACAGCTTCTCTTGCCTACTATAAATTTTTGTCATTGTGGCTCAAATTGGAAGTTATAGCCTTACCAAAGGCCTCACGAGTTTGCACAACGCAAAAAAATTGGCTTCGGATTTCCGATGAAGAAGGGAAGTAAGAATATGAAGAGGCTTGGGCAAGTAAACACACATACACACACAGGCTGATGGGTTATATAGAAGAGGAAGTTGAAGACATTGTGGACGGCCATTCGTCATCCAGGCCTTTGTCAGCGCCTGTCACACAAAAGCGGTTTCTCCAAGAATTTGGCTGGTGGAAAAATGAAATTATCCATCAAAGTTGGGAAAGGATAAACTAAACCCTCTCCTCGACATCCCCCCTTTCCCCCTCCTTGCATTCACGCATGACTTTACACCTGCGGAACGGGAGGGGGGGGGGGAACCCCTCAAATTGAGACACATGTGCACACGTATGGACCAGCGCAGCTTGGCCAACTTGAAGGATGCGCAGGTCGTGTAAACCTAGGTCGATTAAGAGAAAACACTGCAACTCGGCGAGGGTTTCTTCCCCCCATTCATTGTACCACGCTTGGTCGTAGTCACTGTTCTCGTCGTCCTTGTCCGTGGGTGGTTCAGTGCTCTCCGCTGCCCGAGGCATGTTCGCACTACATAGAGTGTGCGTCGAGAAAGTTTGACCCAGCACGTGATCAGGCAGCGGGGCCTAACACTAGGCATAATTTCCCATTTCATGTAAATTCATGCAGTAGTTAGTTACACGTGCTACCGCCACTGAAGCCGATCGACGTGAGTAGGCTGCACTGACATCTGTCCTCCAGCAGGTTTGATAGCTGCTACGTACGTGCAGTGCACGGCGGCCGAAAAGGCGGAAATCTTCAGTGTCGTACTACACTGCCTCGTCCTCCAGAATTGCGACGTGGGGACTTTCAGGGCCAGGTGAGGCCTCTACTTTTTGAAAGTGCCACCATCACGCCCACCCGCCTGGACCTGTGGGCAGTGCAGGTGTGCAGGACAGTCTCCTGAGGGGGAGTGCAGCCTCCCAGCCCTGATATTGCAGTGGCAGGCAGCACTTTTCTCCTCGAAGCCCTACTTGCAGAAGTCCAACTGTGAGCAGCAGTCTGGTGGTGATGACGATGATGCCGGCCGACGTCAGCTATGAATGTATCAAGCAAATGGGTCACTCGATGTCTTTCTTTCATAAGAGACTGAGCTGACGTGACTGTTGTTTTTATGAAAATTGTTCAGCTTGAACAGTTGCACAATCATTTGCCTCTTCCAGGCAAAACACACTGAAACTGAACAGGAATTTAATCAATTTATGCTCGGCAACTTTTTGAATGCTGCAAGTTCCAGAAGTCCCCACGCCGAGAAATCGGTTTTGCCAAATCGTCGCGTATTGCAAATTTATACCTTGAGTAGCCCTCCCAGGTTCTCTCTCTCTGCTGGCTCACCGAGATTCCTCTGGCGGAAATAAATTGCAAATTTTTTCATTACTGTCATCACGTTTGACGGTCATAAATAACAGCCTCCTTCCCACTAAAAGGAGGGCTATAACTTATCCACTTTTACCTACAGCCAGAAAATTTCACACTGAATCGTGCAGAAATCGGTTTCCTTTGCCCGTTCCTCCCCACGCGTCCTCGGCGGATGCTCTATTAAAGTCCAATTGAGGCCCCCAGGATGCTTTCATAAGAAGAGGAATTTTACCCAGATATCGCGATACAAAATGTGCCTAAAATATAGCAAACCCGATAATGTTTTTCCTCGAGCAAAAGAGGGGAGGAGAGCACACAGAATGACGATTTATGGGCACTGAATGCGAAATCTAATCTTTATGCTCTAATGGGCTTGCGGTACAAGAAACTCCACCAGACAGCGGCTCGGCGGCGCAATCGCAGCCCAGGAGGGGACGCGGAGAAACCCTCGACCACTCCATTACTGCACTGTCTGGTGTAGCAGAGGGCTCAATAGGAGGAGGAGGAGGAGGCTGCGGTATCCATAAAGCATCCTTAAACTGCCTTATGCGCCCGTAACAGGAGGGGGGGATCTCTAGAAGAAGCGGGATCCGTAATAAAAGATAATGATGAATAATATCCCAGCGGATAATATTCATACACATTTCTTCCTGATACAATTTTCTCTGACGTTTATTTCATATAATAATGCATTGGTGGGTAGAGGAAGGAGGGGGTTCCTCCTCTCTGCCCTGTCATTACCTCCTCCTGCAGTCACTTTAGATCCTGGATTCTCTCAAAACTTGACATTTCAATCGATTTCGTTCGTGCCCACACTGAGCGGGATCATTGTTGGAGCCAAAACACAGGAGCTGCCGATAAATAAATCGTGCACCCTGAGTGGCTCCTCCAGACTCCATTAGGGCAGTCATTTTTTTTTCTCTCCAGAAAAGAAAAAGTCTTATTTTTGTCGTTGCTCCAGAGCTCCTCTGTGAACCGGGCTCAGCCACGTCCGTCCCCCGGAGGCGCCAAATTACAACTGGGGAATCACATATCAAAAGTTCGCATTAGCCCTCAAGGTTACCTTGGCCCAGGGCTCAGCTTTTTCGGCACGATCTCGCCCTCTAATTATCCCGCCAATTAAGCGCCTATAAAAAGATCGATCAGTGGACTCTGGAGACGACGACGACGACGATGACGACGACGACGGCGGCAGCGGCGGCGGCGGCCCTCACAGGCAGGCAGGCAGCCACGGGGAGGCCGGCGGAGAGGAAGGGTCTGCGCACCCAGTCAATAAACAAGAAGACGACGTCACTTCACAGACCTGCGGCTGGACGATGCCCGCACTGCACTCAGCACTGATACAATTTGCTCAAAGTTCACGGCCCGCATTAAGTAATTTTCTTGCCTTATGGTCCAATAAATAGTCAGGCACAAATTACAATTCCACAGGTCCACGACTTCCTCAACTGCCAGTATTTTTCATCGCACTGCACAAGACTCTTTGCCCGCGATTTTTCATTGGACGGACGACGTCATCGCTGCCACGAACGAGGCCGGATGCTACCACTCCTGAGAGCGCCCGGCAGTCATGCCTCCATGCAGACAGTTTGGCCTCGAGGTCGTGACCTCGACAACCCCAAAATTATCAATAAACCCTTTCTTTCACTTAAATTCCAGGCGGGTTTCCGAGATTTTCTCAACGACAAGCAGAACAACTTGGGCCATTCTTAGGCCCGCATGGGGGATAGGAGGATTGCAGCCCCCTTCCCCCCCCCCCCAAAAAAAACCCCTTCCATGTTTTACACCGCGGTGTTCACACACGTGGCAGGATAATTTGTGACTTTGCATAGTAATTGAGAGAGCACAAAAAATCCATCGCCTTTTCTCTGCCACTCCCACCAAATAACCCACCCAATGGAAAAAACTCCACAAAACATCTTCGGAAAGAACATTAAACATGTCGAAGGCGAAAAAAAAAACAAATCGATCCATCTTCGAATCCTTTCATTGAGTTGTCGCCAGAGATTCGAAGGCCTCAGCAGGCAGCAGCAGCAGCAACAACAACAACAACAGCAGCAGCAGCAGCAGACACGTGCTCCCATCACACAACAGCAGTTGTTGTTCGGGAAGTCGTTGTGCTCAAAATTTTCATTTTTTTTTTATCTCAGCTGCCGCCTGGCACCTGACGTGTTAACACAGCGTGAGCCACAAAGGATGGAAACCCCGACAGTTGGTGTCACACAACAACAGTAGCTTTTTGGGGCGAGTGAATAAGACTATGCTGAAGTTATTGTTTATACAAAGTTCTGATGGATCTTTCTTCCCCTCGCACCTGCTTTTTGCATGTCTCCTCGATAACTCGGCGTGACAGTCGGTTAAGTGCCCAAAATACGCACCTGAGGAGAGCCCAAAACGAGCGCTTGTTCTGACTGCTTAAAAGTGGGCACTCTGTAAAGAGATTTTTTTTCCCTCCTGCTTCTTCGTCGTCGAGGCAAGAACTCGGCCAGACAAGGGCGAAATGCGGTCTTTAAGTACTGAGACGTTATTCGCAAATGCGATCTCAAACGTGATCTGAACTGGAGCTAATCTGAGGGCAATCTAGGCAGTCTGGTCGATCTTATTCACAGACCTTGCAGGCGCTGCTCCTCACCGGCGCTGTCAAGGGGGACGTAGACTCAGGGCTTCCACAGCTAATGACTGTCGAGGACCATGAACATGATCGTGGACAGTCTGAGTGAGGACAGGTCTTGGTTGGCCGTGGTCAAGCATGAGCACTCGAACGACTGCAGCCTCGACATGAGGAAGTAACGTGGGTAGCAATGGCGTCATTCTCGCCAACTTCATGTACTTGATCACGGAGTACAAGACATTGGAAACGAACTGATCACTTTGAATGAGGCTCAACATTCAACGTAATGACAAGAAGGAAAAGAAAAAATTGTCATTCTCGGCATAACCTTGATTTAAGCAAGTTCTTCTCCTCTGCCAGGTGACTTGCCAAAATGGGAGTCTCACTGTCCGCATGCTGAACACGTTGACCAGGCACTCCGCAAATAAGTGCACACATCATTTTTCTTGCCTCTTTTTGGGCTGCGTCACCACCAAATCTGACTGAAAATGTGACCAAAACAAAGCAAAGTCTCCAGTGTGAAGGCGGTCTCACCCACAGGAAAGTGTTCGGCTGCCACCAGTGCAAGTTGTCCATCCGTTGCTCCTTCTCCTCCTTGTGTCTCGTGCCCAACGGACAATCAGGGGCTGTTGTTTGGAGCTCGAGCCACACCAATTATTTGGGGATCGAAAAAAAATACGTGCGCGCAGCAATGCCTGGAATGGGCCAAATTGCAGAGGGAGCAGGAGGAGAAGCTGAAGAAGACGGTCAAAAGAATCTTTTTTATGAAACAACCACCAAAAGTTCGTTGGTGGCTGCCGCCTTCTCGTTGCATGATGGCACGTGGCACTCAGAAGATGCACGCGAGGAAATAAAATAAAACTTTCATCTCTCTCACTCGGCCAGACCGTAGTAGTAGTAATAATAATAATAATCGTGAACTACGCCGAAACCCGATGCTCGGTGTGGTGGACTCGGTGCAGTCGTGCACTGCCAGCCGTAATTGGTGTGCAAGGTAGTGTTTTATGCCTGCACTGGGCGATGCAGCTAGACGTCGTCTCGGGTCACAGCAGTCGGGGGTGACCGGGGTTGCCGGTGCTCATCGGGACCGACCGGGACTGATCAGACCTGATCGGACCGACTTGGCGTCGTCCTCCACCGTGACTTGCCAGACTGACGGTCTCCGTCCTGACGGTCTCCGTCAGGGTGGTCGGGGGCACTGGCTGGGGACAACTTGATGGCAGATGGGAATTTGTTGTGGGTTTTTCTGGCATTCTTTCATGTCAAATGATGGCAACTCCGGATCTTCGACGGAATCAGAGCTGACACTAAGTGGATCATCACACTGGGGCGTACCCTTGTACACCCTGAGCTGTACGTCCTGATCGAATTGGTCGTTTTCAAGCGCGGCAACCCTGTCCTTGGGGAAGTTCGCCCGAACGAAGGGTAAAAATAACTTTAACTAATAACACTTTCCAACAAAGTGAAGACTGCTGCACTGAGAAAGTGTTTTTGTATTTTCGCTGCCTGCAGCTGCACATGCAGCACACACTAGACTGTTAAGTGTCAGCCATGATCGGGCTCGACAGTGAAATATCTACTATAATTCTGCTTCTGCTATATATCTGCTTAAAGCGTGCATTTTAGGTGTTACTTTCCAAAGAGTGCGAAGCTTCACGAGTCCTCTCGAGCAACTTCCTGGATGGATCTGGACCCCAACACAATTTTTTAATCTCCAGCATTGAGAATAATATGATTTTTCGACTTTCTCTTATCGGCTTCGTCGGCGAAACACAAAGATGGCTGAAATAACACGCGGAGAGAAGTCAAAACCCCGAATTAATTAGCACCCCAGCGTCAAACGATCTTCTTTTCCCCCTTTTTTTTGCCTGCCACACGACGCCGCCGAGGAAGAATAAAGTCTGGCAGAGAGAAAATAAGCAATAACAATAATCAGGGACCCCCGCCAACCCCAGCAATTATGCAATGCTAAAAAGTTATTCGGGAACAAAAACTGCGAAAAAGGCTTCTTTTGGCCGCCGACTTACGCTCCCCGTGCGCGCGCGCGTGCGTGCGTGTGTGTGTGTGTCTTGCTCACCCCCTGCCGACCCCTAATTGAAATATGGTCGTAATAAATAAAAGGAAAAGGCGCGGTAAAGAAACACTCGCTAATAGCAATAATGGCTGCTCGAGTTGGCTGGGATTTTGGCGCCAGATTTGGCGTTTTATGCTAATTACGGATGTCCGCATCTGGCGGAATCTTCAATTCTCAATGCAAACAGGGCCTCCTCTTATTGTTCTCTCACCCAAAAAGAACCCACCAGGTTGTAAACGCTTCATGGATGATAAAAATCAGCATACTTTTTATCTATGCGCGCGCATGTTTGTACTGGGTGGCGCGTCAGTGCGTCCGTGAGGCGCGGGGCGGGGGACAGGGCGCAGTTGCCCTGGCGCAAACCGGCGTCCGTGGCCATGGGGAGGAAATTGTGGCGATTGCAAGCGCGCCCTCAGGGCCCCAAAGCATCGGTCCTTCCACCACCACTTGCTGAGCAGAGAGAATGGGATTGAATTTGGGGGAAAGTTTTCAGCGAAAAGAACATTGGGTATGCAAAGCAAGCGTCGCATTTGCCTAACTCCATTGTTTATCGCACATTAAGGCAGAATTTACGGACACCGCATATTTCACAAACTTATGCAGCGGCGGCCGCGGCGGCGGCGGCGGCGGCCTGGCAGAGGTCACGCCAAATGCGATTTATCCGCCTAAAATGACTCGACCTTTCAGGTACCTCCTCCTTCCGTCTAAAATACATATTTAGCAACTGTCGTCGACTTTGGGGGCGACTGACAGAGAGCAAAGACTGATCGGGGCTGCTGCAGAGGCGCAATTATGCCCCTGAACAACAACTACCACTTCGTCTCCCCCCTCGTTCACCCCCCCCCCCCACCCCCGGTTGCTTTGTCATGCCCCCCCCCCCAAAAAAAAGAGGGGAAAAATCAATTGATCAGCGGGGCGAGAAATTAAATTTTGAATTCTCTCTCTCCTCTTGTAAACAGTAGTGAGGAGAGGAAGAGTCCGAAGTTGGAGCTTCAAAGAGATTCGCACACTCACTCTGCTTGCTTTGATTCGCGGTTATTATCTGCAGAGTGGAAGTAGCAGCACTCTTAGGGCAACACCCTGTATGTACTTATGTAGCACTCGTATTTGTCTGGATCTGGTGCAAACAAACGAGGAAAAAGAAAAAAAAAAAGCAGAAGAAAAAAAAAACGCCGAAAATGGCTTTTTCCGCTCGATCTCATTTTCGTCCGATTTTTGGGAAAGCGAGCGCGATGATTGATTTCCCGTCCTTTCCGAGGCAGAAAAAAAGATGTAAAAGACTCTTCAGGAGAGAGAGAAGCTCGCAAACAACGCAGCTCCTTGTTGTTAAAGAGAAAGTGAAAAAGGTCGGTTTTTTGCATCCTTCTTCGTCGAAGAAAAAGTAGGATCTTTGCTTTTTTTGTTGCTCTCGGAGTTACATTTTTTTTATTTTTAGCTGGAGCTCAATTTGTTGCCAACTATCTTTTCAATGCAGGAAAACAGGAAAAGTTAAGTTGTATTTGCCGTGATGGAAGGAAAGGGCGCAGTTGAACGGGGAAAATTCTTGACGTTGCCGTCTGTCACACACTTTGCGGGCTTCAGCAAAAAGTTGTCTGGCGTAAACGCGTCCTTAGTCCACTATGGCAGGGTGAAGCCTTTCATCCGGCGGGGGGAAGGAGGGCTATTCATACATGTATCGATCGATAATACCACATACTGCGAGAGAATTGAATTACGCAAAGTGTCAAGGAAAAATAATATTCAACTCCGGGTGTTTTTTTTGCAAATGGTTGTGACCAGTTGTGACCAGTTGTGACCAGTGACAGAGAAGAATCCATGTAAACACCAAGTCCTGATTAATCATCAGAGAGAGAGAGAGAGAGAGAGATCCAGGCTTTGATGTCCATTGATTGACCCCCCCCCCTCCTCTCGCCTGATCCACCCGTCCTCCTTCTTTATTATTGACACATGTGCGCATGTATGAGCTCATACACACGATCTGTTTCACCCCCCTCCCTCATTCCTTCCTCCCCTCACCGGTCGAGCGATTTTGAATAATGGCTGCGAAATCAAGCAGCCTCATTTGTGCATTTGTTCCAACGACTTTTTTTTTTTCGCGTACGCGTGCGCGAATTTTCATCAGTTCCCCCTTCTTCCTCCCCATGATTTTGGAGTGACGACTTTTTAGCGGATCATTTCTCCTCTCCTTTGTGTGAAGCTGTCAGCAGTGAAAAATTTGGCAAGCACGATGCGATTTTTGTGCCCTCTCCAAAGAATTGTTCTCAAATTAAGCTTGTTTAACGTCATCAGTTCGACATTTTCTGTAGGTATCAGTTTAATCTGTGCTATGGCGCGAGTTGTGTAGCAAGTTATTGTGGGTCAAGAATAGAGAGAAAGCCCAAAGTTTTGCCAGAATTCAATTTAAACTCTTCCACCTTCAAAACAATGATGCTAACTCGGTCCGAGCCAATCACTCAAGCCCCTGGCCTCAATAACTTGGGAGGAAGAAAACTTTTTGCCAACAAAGGAAGTAGCTAAAAGGCAAACTTACTTGATCAGAAAAGGATCAAAGGGATAGAGAATTGTTTATGCATCAAATGGAGCGGTAGGAAAATGCTCTTTCGAGTACCAAAAGGTGGGGGGGGGGAGGGTCTCGTAGAGGGGATTCTGTCACAGTACAAGGGCAAAACTCCACCAGACACGAGGGGACCGAGCCAAAGAAGCGGTCGGTGAGGACCTGACTTCTCTCTCTCCTCCGGACTTTGTGACCTTGTCTGGTCGAGTTTTGTTTGATGCAAACTGGATTTGATTGACTGGAGCTTTTATGTCTCTCGCTGGACTCTGAGTGGACTTATTTCTTCTTCTTCTTTCCTCCACTTGCATAGACTGAAAAATTGGAACTCTTTCTGTTAGTATCAAGGGTGCGGAGTGGATAAGGGTTCCTCTTTTCCCCCAAGGACCGTTCGATTTTCATATTTTGAATATATGGGAGATCTGCATGTCCACAAGAAGAGGCGGATCCCACTTGGGTCGGCAGAGAAGAGGTGTGTCCAAGCCTCTGGTGCTGCTCCCCAGAGTTCAGCGACGTGTGCAACGTGGCCAAGAACCACCTCTACTTGTCTAGTTGTCCTGCAACGCTTATTTCCTGCCCCCTTTTTTATGCACGTACGTACTACAACAGCAGGGGTGGCACATACGTACAGATAGACATGCTCTCTCTCCTGATGTATTCATCACCGCGTATGCAAGGAGAGAGCTGTGATCACCAAGAAAGCATCTGTCGATGGAGCCCAAAAAGGAGGAGGAAGCTTTTAAGATAGAGACAGATCATATCTCCCAGCTCTGAAAGAAAGATCCTGTGAGAGATGACCCAGGATGTATCCTATGGAATGATCAACGCCGGGATCCTCCCCGTCCACCCTATGGCCAGTGATGAAAGCGGATGCCAATGAACAGAGGAGTGTGTGAAGAAGAGGGGGGCCCAAAGTGGCAACACTGGCGGCTTTTTGCCGACTCATACTGTAGGCAAATGGTCTTTTTATTAGATTGGTTATCTCACTTGGACTGGGAAGAGGAATTCCGTCTTGAGAGCGTCTCTCTCTTACCCATTTCAAAAAAGCTTTCAAGAAAAAAAAAGTGAGGAAAGGATACCTGTGCCCATTTGAATAGGAGAAGAAAAGCCTCTCTATTTGGCGTGATAGAAAAGCTTTCTATTCATCACCGGGCTGTTTTCTCTCCCCCCTATTTTCGGTGACATCAGAAAACTGACTTAATACGAAAAGTTGCTAAATCTGTGCTAACTCAGATGGGAAAGTTTTTTCTCTAAAAGTCTCTCCAAATGATCGTCTTTCGCTGCTGATTGTAGATCTATGGAAATGAGCTTAATTAACCAGTGGTGGCACGTGATGCTGCCGGCCGAGTACAAAAATAACCTGGGGGGCAGAGCATTAAAGGGTTGTGTTTACGCTGCCAGCGTCACACGTGCAGTGCAGTCGTTAGTCAGATCATCCCCGTGCACTGCTTGGCTGCCGCTGTGAGTCACGGAGTCCAGCCAGCCTGACCTCCGATCACTTCGTACAACGCACACCTCCTTGCTGACAGTGCAATCAGTGAACAGCCAGGCTTAGCCCGAACCCCCTGACTACCACACCCGACTGCTGCAGCCGATAGAAGACCCTGGTCATCGGCAAGACTCATCACCAGCTCATGCTTGGTACCAGGATTACCATTCATGATGGGCCTGAAAGAAAAACAAACCCGGTCAGCGGAAATGGAATCTAAGAAAGTCCCTAAGACACAGTTTACTGTAGGGATGTCATCGGGTTGAAAAAAAGGCGGCTTGGGGACTGGCGAATCCTTCGGGTCGGGTAAAAAAGATACGACGACACAGTCAAGAGGAGAAGACCACAGTGGGGATGGTGGCGACGAGACGCGAGTCGCAGGTGGCGATGCCGAGCCTCGGCTGGGACGACTTGAGCTTAAACGTCCAGTCTTTGGAAGTCCGGTCTTGAAGGCTGGGATCAGGCTGAGCTCGACGTCCAGAGATCTAATTGTGGACTGACCCAAAAGGAGTTTTCGAGCTCGACCCGAGGACATCCCTAGTTTTGCTCAGCCAAGCTTCAGAAGCCCCAGCCTCGACGTGACAGTTGAACCCGGTCTTAACATGACTGAAGTCCGGGCTCGGAGTTTATCAAGCTTTGCTGTAGTCGCGCAGCTGACTGAAGGGTCTTTCGACCTTGTATTTGCCCCGCCAAGCAATAAAGTGGTGGACTAAAAAGCGGGATTTACGACAGGTCCAATTTACTATCTGACCACATTGGTGGAGAGGGAGCGAGAGAAATTGGGGCAGCAGAGGCAGAAGTTGTCGAAACCCGAAAAGTCTCTTATCCTTTCCCTGATATCAATTTCAATTGAACGTAGCCATTACAATCTATTTTTATGGGAAGCTGATGACCATGCTTTGGTGCAGCGCAGAAAGAGAAATGGGGACTTTTTATCACCTCTCTCAATTGCAATTTGAGAGAACGAAACTGCGAGACAAAAAGGTCGAAACATAACTTATCCATGCCCTGAATAAGTTGGACCAGCAGAAGGTCCCAAGGATGTCTTGGCCAATGAGAGAGGGAAAACTGCACTAAAGACTGTACTAAATTCTTGGCCTTAATACCTAATGATACTTCATTTACTTCAGTACTTCGTCCGTGGTTTTTCTTCTGTCTGGCAGAGCTGCTGGCATTAGTTAATAGGCCCCTTAATCGAGGCACCGACCCCAGACGCCTTCGACCCCCATCATTAGGTGGGAAGCCCATTTTTATTCCTGCCAAAGCTGCTGCTACCTTTCTTTTATCCGTCATTGTGTCATTTTGTCAAACTTGGAAGAGTCTCTATCCCCCCCCCCCTCCAGGGAAGATTCACTCCTGACTTGGGTCTCCTTAGTGCCAGATATTCTTCTTGTCTCCTGACCATGGAGAGAAGAAAAGCTGCCAGAAAAGCCCAGTTTTGACGTGTGTTGCCCACCCAAATTGCACTGCAGAGGCCCAGCAGGCAACAGCAACAAGATAAGAGGGAAATAATGAAGTTGAAAAATGACACCGGGCGCTACCAGTGAGGCTCCCAGCTGTGTGTGGGGGGGATAATTCTTCTTTTCTCTCTTCCCCAGTGAGTTATCTGTGAAATAATGCACTGGGGAGGTTGTTTTAAATTAGCGATTATTGTCTTGTGGCGCGTGTTTCCTTCTCAGGAAGAGAAATGAATTCTTCAAGCCTGCACACAAGGGGCTTTGACATGAATTCAGCCCCCAGTGGGGTGGTTTTTTTTGCCTTCTTCTCACTTCCACTGGGTGTGCATTTTTTTTCTTCTGTTTGGGCAACTCGAGTCATTGACTTTACTGTGGGCAAGCAACAACTGCTATGGACTCCACAGTTAGGCCTCGTAGGCCTCGAAGGGCTGAGGAACAAGTGAGAAATTAAGTGGCCCGTTTTTCTGGGAGTGAGGATGCAATTACAGAAAACAAATCGACCGTGAAATTGACGTGTGAATGAAGCACCTTAACCCTTTCACTCGGTGCTCGAGATGAGGAGAGACTCGCAGGGACTGAAACACCATTCAACAACTTTGATGTAACGCGGTTATTTCTTCCTCGATGCCGCGAAAAAGTACAGATTCATGCAACAAATTGCGTGTACAGGGTGTCCCAGGGCTGATTGGCCTCATTCTGCCTTCTTGTCTGCAGGCTGTTTGTGCTCGCAGAGTGGGCAGACGACGAAGAGGCTGGGAGACACTTCCTAAAGCTGGGGAAAAAAGGCCAAAGACCCTTTCCAACCCAGAACAAGAACGGGGACCCCGTGAAAACTCCGGAAAAACAGAAAAGTTTGGTCATTGGGATCGTCATTCATTCGTCCCTTTGTCGTTGGAGTCGCACCACCAACGGCTCCGTCATCAGTGACGTCCCCGGCCTTGATCTCGTCGCCTTCGCCAGCTTTGACTGTTTACTCTACGGCCTCGAAGTTCTCATAAACAGTCTCACGTAAGAGCCACAAGTTCGGTACCCGTCCGGAGGCTACGTTCAAGCTCCTTGAGAGATGTAGGAATGAGAAAGACCTCCGGAACTCGTCTGACACGTACGGTATGCGTGCACACCTGCGTCTCTGTGCACTAAGTGTGCGCGTGCAGTACATACGCACATGGGAATTAAACGTTACGTCATATCCTGGAACGTAAATCATGACCCCCCCTTCTCCCCATGCCATTTCTATGAACATGTGTGTGACATGCCTGGCTGACCTCCTTGATGTTGCTGCTGCGGCTGCCGCGGCTGCCGCGGCTGCTCAAGCAGTCACATGAGTGACCACAGGCAATTTCCCGAGCGCATGAGTGCTCAATTGTTCCTGCCTCTCCTGAAAAATCTTTGATGGAGCCGCCGCTCGACAGCAACATCATTTCCCATCCTCTACACATGCACGAAAGAAAAGAAAAAAAGAAAGAAAGAAAGAGGGGTGCCAACGATCACACATATTTCATGACGACATGAGCTACTGCACCAACTTTCTTATCGCAGGAGAGTTTACGCATCGTGTGAGCTACCAAAAAGGTCACGGTGGTCACGGACATGAGCCAAGGGACCGGCTAGGGCGACGGAGACGTAGACGACCGTGGTGATGGAGCACACGAGGAAGGTCAGGGCGACTGGCCACACGGGCAAGGCTTATCCCTTTTTTTGACGCACCTGCACCCGTCACGTGTCTGGGCGGCACGCACACTGCATGAGGTATGTTGTTCGTTAGAAATGGAGTCTTCAGGGCCACCGAGGTCTGTCTGTGCCTCTCCGTCGTAAATAAATGACGGCGCAATTGAAGGGGATCTCCCAAATTGACATGGCTTCGAATATTCTGGCCGAGTTCTTGCGTATGGAAACTTCCACATGCTGTACATAACACAGACTTGTTAACAAGTCCAGGGCTTCAAGAAAATTCCTCCTTGGGGGCTTTTAACAGTCCGATAATCCTTTTTTCTTCTGCTTCTACCTTCTCTCTGTGTGGGGCTCGTTTGAGTTGGGTGGCTTCTTTTTCCTGCCCATTTCCCAGGCAGTTCAAGTCAACCCCTTGTCAATATAGAAACGTTAAACAATGGTTTCCTCCTCTTGTCTCAGAGTCCTCCTTGGAAGACGATACCCGCTAGGATTGCCAGGTGGAATCTTCAATCCGCGCACACTGTGGCGCCACGTCGGCGCGTCGCGCTTTGATGCATACGATCAGGGCCGATGCTGGCAACTCTGCACTCACTTTTGGACGCATTTTGAAGCCGTTGGGGACGAGCACGAGTCCCCCGTGCCACTCCGTGTACGTGTACGAAGCCGCGCACCTGTCAGTGCCCGCTCTGATGCGCCCACGGGTGTCAACCCTGTCTTCAGGATGAAGACAGGTCGAGAATTTGTTGACAGTTACGACTCTCTGACTTGATAGCATTTACTACAGAGCAGCAGCAAGTAGTAAGGAGAGACTCACAGAGATCCTCAAAGCAGATAGATAGAGTCATTTTTGGACGAATAGCTCAGACAAGCAGGGACTTGGAGGAGGGACTTACTCGACCAGACACATGGAGGAAAAGCGAGAGACATTCCCGCTGGGACGAGGAAGAAGTCACGCACTTGCTCGTACTGGCACTGTCTGGCCGAGCATCTCAATTTTATGCTACCTGGCTGGGGGGTCACATCATGACCACGAATCTCACGGGGCGCCGCCCCCCCCCCCCCAAAAAAACAAAAACAAACAAACGCGGCGTCAGAGACAGCGGGGAAGGGGGCGAACACTAAA